>JADMIO010796448.1_pt1 | contig 123616 bp, 102 predicted proteins | sample 8958161 | NCBI WGS metagenome assembly JADMIO01 (sample SAMN16585339, study PRJNA669376) | soil metagenome | isolation source: Crop rotation soil | place: USA: Cullars Rotation, Alabama | collected 2011 | reverse complement strand
CTTTCCCGTAAACTTCACATCCCGACCACATACAGGCAAAGTAATGGCATTACCGCGAGCCATTACTCCTACGCGCGCAATTAACGAATCCACCATCGGGGCAGCTGGTGTCGATAACGAAGTATCTTCAACCGGTTGAGTATTGAGCGTATGTTTTGGAATAACAGGCGCACGCTTCATTATCTAATCTCCCAGCGTGGTTTAATCAGACGATCGAAAATTTCATTGCAGACAGGTTCCCAAATAGAAAGAGCATTTCTCCAGGCACCAGTTGAAGAGCGTTGATCAATGGCCTGTTCAAAAACAGTTCTCATCCGGATCTGACCTTTACCAACTTCATCCGTTTCACGTACAACATTTTTTAGAACCATGCTTCCCCAGGCATCCCGAATTTGCTCCTCCATCCACGGGGACTGAGAGCCATTACTATTGCTGTATTTGGTAAGCAAAATACGTACATCAGGCTCGAACCCTTTAAGATCAACGTTCTTGAGCAGATCACGAAGCATATCGAAAAACTGCAGTGCGGAGGTGTAGTCAAACAACTCAGCAGGCGTGGGAACAATCAGCACATCAGCAGCACATACGACATTAATCGTGCCGATACCCAGGTTAGGCGCGCTGTCAATAACTATGACATCATAGTCATGAGCAACAGTTTCAATGGCCAGTCGGAGCATCAGGTGTGGATCGGTGGGCAGTTTACCTTCATCAAATTTGCCCATTAACTCAGTTTCAATACGGTGCAGAGCCAGACAGGAAGGAATAATGTCAAGCCCCGGCCAGCAAGTGGGCTTTATTGCATAAGTGACATCGTCCTTTTCCCCAAGATAGAAAGGCAGGAGAGTGTCTTCTGCATGAATATGAAGATCTGGTACCCATCCGTGATACATTGAGGCTGTTCCCTGGGGGTCGTTACCTTCCACGAGCAAAACACGTAGCCCCTTCAGAGCCAGATCCTGAGCAAGATGAACAGAAACTGAGGTTTTGTAAACGCCTCCTTTATGGGCAGCAACCCCGATCACCGGTGGAAATACGTCTTCAGCACGTCGCAATCGCGTACCAAACACATCACGCATATGATTAATTTGTTCAATTGTATAACCAACACGTTGCTCAACCCGTCCTCGAATTTCCATATCCGGGTGCGGTAGTCGCCCTGCTTTCTCGGCATCTCTGATAGCCTGAGAAGAAACCCCAACTAAATCCGCTGCTTCACCTATTCTCCAGCGCCGGGTTATTTTCCTCGCTTCCGGGCTGTCATCATTAAACTGTGCAATGGCGATAGCCTTCGTCATTTCATGACCAGCGTTTATGCACTGGTTAAGTGTTTCCATGAGTTTCATTCTGAACATCCTTTAATCATTGCTTTGCGTTTTTTTATTAAATCTTGCAATTTACTGCAAAGCAACAACAAAATCGCAAAGTCATCAAAAAACCGCAAAGTTGTTTAAAATAAGAGCAACACTACAAAAGGAGATAAGAAGAGCACATACCTCAGTCACTTATTATCACTAGCGCTCGCCGCAGCCGTGTAACCGAGCATAGCGAGCGAACTGGCGAGGAAGCAAAGAAGAACTGTTCTGTCAGATAGCTCTTACGCTCAGCGCAAGAAGAAATATCCACCGTGGGAAAAACTCCAGGTAGAGGTACACACGCGGATAGCCAATTCAGAGTAATAAACTGTGATAATCAACCCTCATCAATGATGACGAACTAACCCCCGATATCAAGTCACATGACGAAGGGAAAGAGAAGGAAATCAACTGTGACAAACTGCCCTCAAATTTGGCTTCCTTAAAAATTACAGTTCAAAAAGTATGAGAAAATCCATGCAGGCTGAAGGAAACAGCAAAACTGTGACAAATTACCCTCAGTAGGTCAGAACAAATGTGACGAACCACCCTCAAATCTGTGACAGATAACCCTCAGACTATCCTGTCGTCATGGAAGTGATATCGCGGAAGGAAAATACGATATGAGTCGTCTGGCGGCCTTTCTTTTTCTCAATGTATGAGAGGCGCATTGGAGTTCTGCTGTTGATCTCATTAACACAGACCTGCAGGAAGCGGCGGCGGAAGTCAGGCATACGCTGGTAACTTTGAGGCAGCTGGTAACGCTCTATGATCCAGTCGATTTTCAGAGAGACGATGCCTGAGCCATCCGGCTTACGATACTGACACAGGGATTCGTATAAACGCATGGCATACGGATTGGTGATTTCTTTTGTTTCACTAAGCCGAAACTGCGTAAACCGGTTCTGTAACCCGATAAAGAAGGGAATGAGATATGGGTTGATATGTACACTGTAAAGCCCTCTGGATGGACTGTGCGCACGTTTGATAAACCAAGGAAAAGATTCATAGCCTTTTTCATCGCCGGCATCCTCTTCAGGGCGATAAAAAACCACTTCCTTCCCCGCGAAACTCTTCAATGCCTGCCGTATATCCTTACTGGCTTCCGCAGAGGTCAATCCGAATATTTCAGCATATTTAGCAACATGGATCTCGCAGATACCGTCATGTTCCTGTAGGGTGCCATCAGATTTTCTGATCTGGTCAACGAACAGATACAGCATACGTTTTTGATCCCGGGAGAGACTATATGCCGCCTCAGTGAGGTCGTTTGACTGGACGATTCGCGGGCTATTTTTACGTTTCTTGTGATTGATAACCGCTGTTTCCGCCATGACAGATCCATGTGAAGTGTGACAAGTTTTTAGATTGTCACACTAAATAAAAAAGAGTCAATAAGCAGGGATAACTTTGTGAAAAAACAGCTTCTTCTGAGGGCAATTTGTCACAGGGTTAAGGGCAATTTGTCACAGACAGGACTGTCATTTGAGGGTGATTTGTCACACTGAAAGGGCAATTTGTCACAACACCTTCTCTAGAACCAGCATGGATAAAGGCCTACAAGGCGCTCTAAAAAAGAAGATCTAAAAACTATAAAAAAAATAATTATAAAAATATCCCCGTGGATAAGTGGATAACCCCAAGGGAAGTTTTTTCAGGCATCGTGTGTAAGCAGAATATATAAGTGCTGTTCCCTGGTGCTTCCTCGCTCACTCGACCGGGAGGGTTCGAGAAGGGGGGGCACCCCCCTTCGGCGTGCGCGGTCACGCGCACAGGGCGCAGCCCTGGTTAAAAACAAGGTTTATAAATATTGGTTTAAAAGCAGGTTAAAAGACAGGTTAGCGGTGGCCGAAAAACGGGCGGAAACCCTTGCAAATGCTGGATTTTCTGCCTGTGGACAGCCCCTCAAATGTCAATAGGTGCGCCCCTCATCTGTCAGCACTCTGCCCCTCAAGTGTCAAGGATCGCGCCCCTCATCTGTCAGTAGTCGCGCCCCTCAAGTGTCAATACCGCAGGGCACTTATCCCCAGGCTTGTCCACATCATCTGTGGGAAACTCGCGTAAAATCAGGCGTTTTCGCCGATTTGCGAGGCTGGCCAGCTCCACGTCGCCGGCCGAAATCGAGCCTGCCCCTCATCTGTCAACGCCGCGCCGGGTGAGTCGGCCCCTCAAGTGTCAACGTCCGCCCCTCATCTGTCAGTGAGGGCCAAGTTTTCCGCGAGGTATCCACAACGCCGGCGGCCGGCCGCGGTGTCTCGCACACGGCTTCGACGGCGTTTCTGGCGCGTTTGCAGGGCCATAGACGGCCGCCAGCCCAGCGGCGAGGGCAACCAGCCGAGGGCTTCGCCCTGTCGCTCGACTGCGGCGAGCACTACTGGCTGTAAAAGGACAGACCACATCATGGTTCTGTGTTCATTAGGTTGTTCTGTCCATTGCTGACATAATCCGCTCCACTTCAACGTAACACCGCACGAAGATTTCTATTGTTCCTGAAGGCATATTCAAATCGTTTTCGTTACCGCTTGCAGGCATCATGACAGAACACTACTTCCTATAAACGCTACACAGGCTCCTGAGATTAATAATGCGGATCTCTACGATAATGGGAGATTTTCCCGACTGTTTCGTTCGCTTCTCAGTGGATAACAGCCAGCTTCTCTGTTTAACAGACAAAAACAGCATATCCACTCAGTTCCACATTTCCATATAAAGGCCAAGGCATTTATTCTCAGGATAATTGTTTCAGCATCGCAACCGCATCAGACTCCGGCATCGCAAACTGCACCCGGTGCCGGGCAGCCACATCCAGCGCAAAAACCTTCGTGTAGACTTCCGTTGAACTGATGGACTTATGTCCCATCAGGCTTTGCAGAACTTTCAGCGGTATACCGGCATACAGCATGTGCATCGCATAGGAATGGCGGAACGTATGTGGTGTGACCGGAACAGAGAACGTCACACCGTCAGCAGCAGCGGCGGCAACCGCCTCCCCAATCCAGGTCCTGACCGTTCTGTCCGTCACTTCCCAGATCCGCGCTTTCTCTGTCCTTCCTGTGCGACGGTTACGCCGCTCCATGAGCTTATCGGGTCCACTCGCGAACGCAGAAAGGCCCACCCGAAGGTGAGCCAGTGTGATTACATTTGCGGCCTAACTGTGGCCAGTCCAGTTACGCTGGAGTCACTAGTATTTAGGTGACACTATAGAAGCGGCCGCGACAACTTGTCCACGTGGAATTCTAAGCTTAGGATCCCAATGTGCTGGAAAGGAGGAACCGCGTATTGACGGGGAGCAACAGCATGAAATCCAATTTGCCCGTGCGAATTAACTCGGGCAGTTGTGTGCAGTTGGTCAGGAAAAATGCCTGGAAAATTTGCTGGATGAAATGGCTCGCGCCAAAAAGCAAGACGACCTCCCACTTGGACCAGTCGCCAATGTGGTCCGTGTGCAGGTAGATGACATTGACAAAAGAAAGCTGCAACGCGAACCAGACCAACTCGACGATGATCCAGAGGATAAAATTGCTTTTGAACCCCATTTCGCGAACGACGGAGTTTCGCCAGAGCGCGCTATAGATGGAGGCGTATCGTTGCAGCATCTGTCAGCCTCCCACCGCGGAATATTTACGGATGCCCCGGCTCCAAACCAGACGGGCGATCAGGTAAAAGATAACCACCCAGGCGATCTGAATGAGGAATCCCCGCCAAAGCGCCGCCCCCTGCACGCGGTCCAAATAGATGCTCACGGGAAAATAAAGTTGATATGGAAAAGGGGTGTAATCCAACACCGCCGCCAGTTTGGCGGGAATGATATCGAGAGGAAACACGTGCCCTCCGGCGAGGTATTCGATGGCGTAAAGAATGAAAATAAAGGTGGAAACCTCCAACACCCAAAAAGCCAGCAGGGCCATGGTGTACGACATGAAAAACTGAAGGAACGCCGTCAGAGTCACGGAGGCGAGGAACAACCCAACCCGTTCAATGCCACTGGGAAAAACCAGGTATTGCCGCCAGCAAAATATAAAAATGCCAACTGGAATAATCGACACTGCGAAAAAAATCACGCGGCCCGACAGAAACAGGCAAAGCCGGTAGGTCAGAAAATCGATTGGCTTGAGCAGGAATTGGCTGATGTTGCCATCTTTGATATCAGCGGCGATCTGCCAGTCGTCTTCGGCCACGGCCGTCAAGGCATCCACAATTGTCACCAACAGATAATACGAAATCATACCGGCCAGCGTGTAGTTTCCGACTTTGTCGCCGACCGGTTTGCCCGCGTACACAGTGCGCCACAGCGAAATGGTCGCCATCAAAGGAATGAGGCCAAAGGTCGCTCGGAACAGGAAATTAACGCGATAGACCAGAGTATTCTGAATGCCGATGGTCACGACATGCCAATACTTGCGCATGGTATCAACGCGGCGTGCTGCCCGGATGCAGTTTCCAGCGCTCCCAGTCCGTTAGAAATATCTGGTTAGGAACAAATCCAATCGGAGCTTTTTTTAGCGGGAAATTAGTCGGCACCTCGCCACGGAAAAGAATTTGCAGAATCAAACCACCCCAGCCGTTTCGGTCCTTGGCCAACTGGGTTTGCAAGTGCCCATCGATGGTGTCAGGACTGAGGTAGAGGGCCAGCACTGGCTTGATATCATCATTTAGTTTATAAAAATCACCCCCGCCATAGTCGAGCGTGAGGTGACTGCACTGCTGGTCTCCGTACCACGCGATGGCCCAGGGAATATCGCTCATCATCAACTCGCGCGGGCGCATCCAACCGCACACCTCCTGGATATTGGGTGGATAGTATGGAGGATAAACCATGGGAAAAGTCGTGGGCGGGAGCAGGCTGAAAAACAACGGCAGCGAAAAAATAGTCGTAAGGAGGCCCGTGATTAATGGCCGCAATTGAGGCATCGGCAAGGAAAGCTGGTCCAGCAATACGAAGAACGAAGCAACGCCATAAAGAAAAAGAAGCGGCGCGAGCAAAACCAGAAGATTCTCGGAACACATCTCCGGATTTTTAAGGGGCGCGAGGCTGGTTTTGCCAAGTGCCTGGACAAAAAACAGTGTGAAAAATGACAGCAGCAAAAAAATTCGGAACCGCGAAAGCATTGGATTCGAAAATGGCAGCAACAGGCCCGCCAGGAAAAAGGCCGTGACCCAATTTCCGCCGAGGTGCGGAATCTCGTTAACTATCATCGAACGCGCATTAACAACAAACTTTCGGGCAAAGTCAGCGACCCCGGTCTTGCGCAACTTTGCGGATGGATCCATCGAGCGTTCGAGCCAGTTTTCGAAAAAAGAAGGCGTTTGCTGGTAAATGGCATAGCTGGCGGTTCCAAAAAGTGTTCCGCTCACCTTGTAATTCCGAACGAGCCATGGAGATACCACGAGTATGAATGCGAGGAGAGCCAGGGAGACGGTCTTCAACCGGTGCTCGCCCATAAATATACATAAAAAACCGAGCACCGGGAATATCATCCAGCCAAAACTGTAACGGGTCAGACAGCCCAACCCGATCAAGACTCCGCAGCTAACCGCCAGGAAAAAACTGCGCTTGCCTGGGGCCACGTCATTAATTACCGGCTCAATTAATGCGAGGAGATTCCAGGCGAGCAGCAAGAAGAGCAGAATCATTAGCATTGTGGGCAACCCCGAGACACTAAACCTCCAAAAAAGTTCTGTGAGCGCGAATAGTGTCGCAGAAAGCCAGGCCACCCCTAATCCAAAAAATCGCTGGCCGATCCAAAAAACGATTAAAATGCAGAGGAAGAAAAGAAGTTGATTGAAAATCGCGATAATCAGCTCCGGCTGATAAATTCCCCTGGTGAAAGTTGGCGACATGAATTTGAAGGGAATAGCCTTTATGCTCATCAGCCCCGCCAGCATGGTGGGATAAACCGGCGCATTGGCAATATCCGGATGATCTCCCTTCAGCATGGGATCGTGATCGTCCCGTTTGGTTTTGAGAAGATACGCGCTGAAGGGACGAACGTAGTCCGTGGTGTATCCTTTTTTTTGAGAAATGTTGCGAGCGAGCTGGGCCAGATCCATGGGTTCCTCGCTGGCGAAACTTCGATAACACCGAAAATCAAAAAGCATGGCAAGGGCGACAAACAAAAGGAACAATGCAAAGAGGTTGATGACCTTCGCCCACTTTCCCTCCTCAAACTTATGGATGATTTCCTGAATCAGAGGCATGTCAAATTTCCTTCAGTTGGTACCGTATTAGTTTTCGATGCAATGTCCGCCGGCTTAAGCCCAGCTTTTGCGCGGCCTCGGTCCGATTACCATCGCTCTCCTGGAGAGCCCTTATGATCAATTGTTTCTCCATGTCATCGATTGTCAAACTGTTTGATGCTGCCGTGGTTGGCCCCAGCCCCCCTTGCCCACCCCCCGAACGGATGTTGGGAGGCAAATCCCGCAGCGAAATCTTCTCTCCGCGCGAGAGCACCACTGCATGTTCAATAGCCGTGCGCAATTCGCGAACATTCCCCGGCCAGCCGTAAGCCATTAGTGCGTCCATGGCATCGGGCGTAAAATCCTGCACGCTCTTATTGTTCTCCCGCGCGAATTCCGTCAGGAATGCCTTGGCTAAAAGCGGCACGTCCGAGATCCGCTGTCGCAAGGGCGGCAGCACAATTTCCACCACTTTCAGCCGAAAATAAAGGTCCTCGCGGAATGTCCCGGCTTTAACCAGTTCCTCCAGATTTTTGTTGGTGGCCGTCACCAGGCGCACATCCGCGGTTAAAGTTTTATTGGAACCGACGCGTTCGAAACTCCGTTCCCCGAGAAACCGCAGCAGTTTGACCTGGATCACCGGGTCGATTTCTCCAATTTCATCGAGAAACAAAGTCCCTCCCTGGGCCTGTTCAAAGCGTCCGATGCGTCGTTCATGCGCCCCCGTGAACGCCCCGCGTTCATGCCCAAACAATTCGCTTTCCAGCAGCGTCGCGGACAACGCCGCGCAATGCACCGACACCATGGGCTGCCGAGCGCGAGGACTCAAATTGTGAATGGCCTTGGCGATCAGTTCCTTGCCCGTGCCGCTCTCGCCGAGAATCAACACCGTTGCCCGGGTGGGAGCAACCTGCCGCACGATGTCGAAAATCTCATGCATGACCCGCGACTCGCCGATGATATTTTCCAGGCCAAACTTTGTCTGGAGTTGCTGTTTCAGCGCGCTGTTCTCTGTTTCGAGCTTTTGTTGCTTCAAGGCGCGGGCGATGCGCATCTCCAATTCCTCAATCTGCAACCTTCCTTTGGCGATGTAATCGTCCGCCCCTTTCTTCATCGCATCCACCGCCAGTTCCTCGGAACCATAGGCGGTCATCAGGATGCAAATGGGCGGGCGCGCCAAAGACTTCGCTCGCCCAATCAATTTCATGCCGTCTTCATTAGGCAGGCGGAAATCAGTCAGCATGACATCGAAGTTTTCCTCCTCCAGCAAAGTCATGGCCGCGGCCGCGTCCTCCGCCACATACACGTCGTAATGATCTTCCAGCGCCGCCCTCAGTCCTTCGCGAGTGGGCTTTTCGTCATCAACGATGAGGAGCATTGGTTTCATGATGCGGGAGAGCTGGATTCCAGGAGACGGGTCGGGCGTTCGTGCAACGGCAGCCAAATTCGAAACTGGGTGCCTTCTCCCACGCGGCTTTCCAATTCAATGCGCCCGCCATGTTCACGCACAATTCTCTGCACAATCATCAGCCCAAGGCCGCTGCCTTTCTTTTTGGTTGTATAGAATGGTTCAAAAATGCGGTTGAGTTGTTCCTGTGGAATGCCGCCTCCGGTGTCGCCCACTCGTATCCAGACACCATCCGTTCCATTGCCGGTTTCGAGAGTCAACTTTCCCCCGCGAGTCATCGCCTGCATGGCATTCTTGATCAGATTGACCAGCACCTGCTTGATTTGCGCCGCGTCAAACGGCGATGGCGCCAGCCGCCGGGAGAATTTAGTTTCGACCATCAAACTGCGATTCTCCAATTCCGGCCCCAACAAGTCCAGCGTCTCCCGCGCCACGTCGTTCAGGTTTCCCATCTTGATTTGTGGCTTCGACGGACGAATGGCCTGCAGGAATTGAGTGACGATATAATCCAGGCGGGAGATTTCACCCTTGGCCACTTCCAAATAATTTTCGAGGCGGCGGCTGATCTGGTCGAGCTCGTCTTTGGCTTCAGAAATCTGTTCCCGCGCCCGTCCCGGACGCGTCATGCGGTTTACCGGCAACTCCCGCGAGGACGCGCGCAGTTTGCCAATCTCGCGGCCCATTAATTGCAAATGGATGTGCAAAGCGTTGAGCGGATTGCCAATTTCGTGCGCCACACTCGCCGCCAGCAGCGTCAACGAATGCAACCGCTCACTCTCGATGGCTTCAAAGGTCTTTTGCCGAGCCTCCGTGGCATCATGCAAAATCAGCGCCACCCCGGAACGCCCGCCCGCTTCTCCATCCAATGGCGCGGCGTAAAGCCGAATGAAGCGCGGCCGCGGAAAGGCAATTTCAAACTCGTGGCGGACAACCTTCTCGCCTTGCCTGCCTTCCAGGGATGCAATGTTTTTCCAGTCAAATTCCGGGAGGAAACGCGTGACGGGCTGACCTTCGGGCGATTCCGCCTGCCAGTTCAAAAGCTGCGCCACGGCCTGGTTGAAATAAATAATGCGACCATTTTCGTCGATGACGAGCACTCCATCCTCAATCGTATTAAACAGCATCTCCAGGAAATTGCGCTCGCGCGCCAGCCGCTGGACAATTGTCTGCAATCCTTCCGTATCGAGGCGGCTGATTCGCCCGAGCACTTTGTCTAGAAAATTGGATTTCGGAGGCATGTATTTCTGTGGCGCCTACAGCCATTTCTTTTTCTTGAAGTACCAGTAGGTCCCCGCCGTCGCCACTACCGTCAACCCGAACGCATACAGATAACCGTGCGGCCAGCTGTATTCGGGCATGTTGTGGAAATTCATTCCGTACCAGGTGCCCACAATCGTCACGGGGGTTGTGATGATCGTGATGATGGTCAGAAGCTTGACCACCTCCCCGGTCTGGTTGGAGGACATGTTCAGATACATTTGCAGAATCCCCGTGAGCGAATCCGCGTAACCCTGCGCCAGTTCGCTGATGTGGAACAGGCGGTCATAAACATCGCGGAAGTAGGGGACCAAATGCGGCCGAATTAGTTTAAACTCCCCGCGCGCAAAGCGCAAAATGACTTCCCGCTGGGGAACCATGATCTGCCGCAAATGTAAAACTTCTTTCTTGATCCGAATCAATTTATTGAGCAATTCGTGTCCGGAACCTTGCAGGACCTGCTCTTCCAGTTCCGCGATTTCCATGGATAACTCTTCCAGCGCCGGCGCGTAATTCTCCACCAGCGCGTCCAGGAGCGTATGCGCCACGCGGTCGGGGGCTCGCGCCACGTGCTGCGTGCTTTTGATGCAGCGCTCTTCCGTTTGTGAAATACTCCGCAACGGCACGTCGTGGTAGGTCACCAGGAAATTCTTGCCCAGAAAGAAATTCAATTCGCTCGTCGCAAACACTCCGTCCTTTCGGCTGTAGTCCACCGCATGGATCACGATGAAAAGGTACAACGGGTAACGATCATCCTGGCTCGGCGAATACTCTTCGACCTTGGGAGAGGGACTGACTTGGATGCAATCCTCGATGGAAAGCGGGTGAAAATGAAAAATGTCGCCCAGGACATGCCGGGCCTCCTCCGGAGTGGGATTTTCCAAATCCACCCACAGGAAAAGATTCGTGTCCGCCAGCAGCGTGGGCATCAGGAACAACTCGATGTCCTTCGTGTGCAAGCGTCCCTGCGTTGTAAAAGCAAACGAACGAATCATGAATTTTGGGGAATGCTATACCTAAAACACGGCATTGCGAAAGATTTCATACACATTTACTCGCCCCCCCAGGAAATAGAAATTGGGCGAGAATTCAAACCAGCGCGAGGTCGCGTCGTAAACCAGCGTTTGCGGCTTGTCTGGAATATTCGGATCATAGACATGAAAAGTGGTCTGCCCCGGCTTCTCTTCATAACCATAGATAAGCAGAGCGTGATTGATGGTCAATTGCGGGAATCGCACCACATGCACAATCGCCACTGCGCCACTGTCCAGTTTTGCCTTCAAATTCCGCGCCGCGGATTGCTGTCCGTGGCGGGTAAAGGGAAGGATTGTCCGCCAATTGCCGCGCTGAAAATAACTATGCCACGCGCCTCCGGCCTCTGCTTTCAACATCATTTCGTGGTCCGTGCTGAACTCGCGCAAGCTGGCATAGCCCGGGATGACCACCCGGCGATCCATCGCGCTCACGGTCATCGGGCTTCGCGCAAATACTTTACGGGCCAGAGCCTGGTACCCCGCTTCCGAAACCCGTGCGGCGGCAGAATCAAATCTCGCATGATTAAAAAACTGTCGCGCGCCTCGGGCCACGACAAAGCAATGCAGCGAATAACTGGGCGTCTCCTGTTTGCTGCTCGAAACCTGTTTTCCGGTGCCGGCGTCAGTGCCGTAAAGCCAGCGCGTCTCATTGGCGAACGAGAACGTGTCCTTGGAGAAATCAAATCGCTTCTCCCCGGAAGCAGGGCGGGACGCCGTCTGGCAGCCCATAAAAAATACTAAAACTGTCACCAGCAGGACCCGGCACACTATCCGCATTAAATTTCCGCCAAATGCCGTCATCTGAAAAATCGCCATTAAATCCAAACTAAAGATCAGCGCGGTGCGATGCAACGCCGATTAGAAAAGTGATTTCCCTGCGCGAATTATCTGTTACAAAACTGCGCATGCAATCACCACCGCCCCCTGCGGGCAAAACGGATATACATAGCGAAGCCTTCCTGCGCATGCTCATGCAGCGCCAATTGCGGCTTTCGCTGTCCTGCGCGGCCACATTTCTCGTTGCCCTCCTCGGATTGCCGCTGGCCAATTATTTTTGGCCTGAGTTTATGGGCCAGAGAATTTTCGGGTTCACCCTCGGCTGGCTGGTTCTGGGGGTGCTCTTCTTCCCGTTTGTGTGGGTCATTTCCTTTGTGTTCATCAAGCGCTCCATCGCCCTGGAGGACGCAGAAACAGCCGAGGCGCAACGCACCGAGCAGGAGCCAGCCAATGCAAATTGATCCCTGGATTTTTGGGTTCTCCCTCCTCACCGTGGTCGCCACGGTCTTTGCGGGATTTTGGTCAGCCCGCCGCTCGCGCACGGCCTCGGACTTTTTCGTGGCTGGACGCAGCGTCAGCGTCGGCTGGAATGCCAGCGCCATTTCTGGTGAGTATTTAAGCGCCGCCTCCTTCATGGGGGTGGCGGGGATGGTGATGAGTTCCGGCTACGACGCATTGTGGTACCCCGTCTGTTACGCCTGCGGCTACCTGTTCCTGCTATTGTTCATCGCCGGACCACTGCGCCGGTTCGGCGCCTACACCATTCCTGATTTTGCTGAAGGCCGATATGATTCGCCGCTCTTCCGCAAAATCGCGGTGGTCTTTGTGTTGTTCATCGGATTTTTCTACACGATGCCCCAGATGAAAGGCGCAGGCACCACGCTCGCCTATATTTTTCCGGGGCTACCTTACTGGGCCGGGGTCGTGCTCGTCGGAGTTGTGATCACCCTCAACGTCGCCCTCGGCGGGATGAAAGGCATCACGCTCGTCCAGGCATTTCAATATTGGGCCAAAATGTTCGCCATCTCCGTGCCCATTTTTGTTTTGATGGCTGTCTATGGCGGTTATGGAACGCAACTCGCAAAAAATGGAGACGCTTCGAGCATGGCAATAACCAGGGCCGCCTTGCCCGAGAAAGCTCCTAAAGATGCCGTTTGGCTTTCCCCCTTCGGACCACTCACCACCAAAGCCATTAAAGCCGCGGCTGCCACCGTCCCAGAACCCGAACAAAAGGCGTTTCTCTCGAAATATCAACGCCCCTATTCCCTTCTCTATACCTATTCCCTGATCATCGCTTTGGTCTGCGGCACCGCCGGCCTGCCCCATATTCTCGTGCGGTTTTATACCAATCCCGATGGAGTCGCCGCCAAGCGAACCACCATGTGGGTGATGATTCTCATCGGCGTATTTTACGTGTTCCCCCCTGTGTTCGGAGTCCTGGGGCGAAATCTCCTGCCCGATCTATACAATGGCCTGACGGGTGTGAAAGGCACGGATGGGATCGTCCTGAAGCTGCCCACGATCCTGAGGGAAAAATACGGCGTCCTCGGCTCCATCCTCAGCGGTGTGACCTGTGCCGGGGCTTTCGCCGCGTTCATGAGTACCTTCAGCGGATTGCTGGTTTCCATGACCGGCGCGCTCGCGCATGACGTGTATGGACGCATCCTGCGTCCTCAGTCCACTCCCGAGCAAAGAATGCGCGCGTTCAAAGTCGGCGCCATCATCCTGGGCTTCGTCGCGATTGCCCTCGGATCGTTAGTGGAGAATTTCGAAATCAACTTCATGGTTGGCCAGGCTTTCGCCATCGCCGCATCCAGTTATTTCCCGCTGCTATTTATGAGCGTGTGGTGGCGCGGCATGACCATGAAGGGAGCCGCCGCCGGCATGCTGGGCGGCGGGCTGCTCGCGCTGGCGGGAATATCACTCACCAGTTACACCACGTTTGTCGTCACCATGGCGGGAAAATACGCGGGCAAACCGATGCCTGATTGGCTCGCCGGCATGAAAGCCAATTCGCTCGAAGTATTTTGGGCAGGCCATCCCCTCCTCCGCATTCTCTGCGAGCAACCCGCCATTTGGGCGGTGCCCACAGCCATCACGCTGATGATTATTATCTCCAAATGCACTCGCGCGGAGGTTCCGGCGGACATTCGCATGAAAATGCTGGTGCTGCACGCGCCGGAAAAGCTCGGTTTAAAGCAGGAATACATCGCCGAACATCATTGATTTTCCGACGGCATTGAAAAGTGTTGGCCTGTGGCCGGGATTTTCAGCATAGTTTGGGCGGATGAAATCAATGACGGGATATGGTCGCGGCGAAAGTGCCCAGCGCGGGATGAAAATCACCGTCGAGGCCAGCTCAGTCAATCGCAAGCAAAGTGAAATTGCCGTCAATTTGCCCCGCGAACTGGATGTTCTCGAAGCGCAGATCCGAGACGAAGTGAACAAAGTCATTTCCCGCGGCCGGCTGACTCTGCGCGTGGGCATGCATTGCGCGGATAGCGGCCAGGCCGCCGTCAGCGTCAATACCACTGTCGCGAAAGCTTATGAAAAAGCGTTTCGCAAGCTCGCCAAAGAACTCAAGCTGGCTGATACCATCTCGCTCGACTTGATTTTGCGCTCACCCGGCGTGCTCCATTCCGCCGAGGAAATTGACGATGCCGAAGAATTTTGGCCCACGGTCAAGAAAGCGTTGACCGCCTCCCTGCAGGAACTGGTCCGCATGCGTGAAAAGGAAGGCGCGCACCTGCGCCGCGATCTGCTGGCGCGCATGACTGCCATCCGCGGTTCCTGGAAGTCGATTTTCCAGCAGGCGCCGGAAGTCCAGCGCCGTTACCGCGAACAGTTGCTGCAACGCATCAAAAATGCGGGCCTGGAATCGCCACAGCCGGATGATGACCGCCTGATTAAGGAGATTGTTTACTTTGCGGATCGCTCCGATATTACCGAAGAACTGACGCGCCTGGAGAGCCACTTTCACCAGTTTGATGATTGCTTAAAATCCAGCGAGCCCGTTGGCCGCACTTTGGATTTTCTCGCGCAGGAGATGAACCGCGAGGTGAACACCATTGGCTCCAAGGCCAATGATGCGCTGATTTCCCGGGAAGTGGTTAATTTAAAAACAGAACTCGAACGCTTTCGCGAACAGGTGCAGAACGTTGAATAATGAGACCGGAAACTAATCTGACAAAGGATGGCGCAACTTACAGCCCGCTCCTCGTGGTGCTTTCTGCTCCATCAGGGGGCGGCAAAACGACGCTCTGCCAGCAACTGCTGGCCAGCAACAGCAAAATCACCCGGGCCATCACTTGCACCACGCGCGCTCCCCGCAAAGGCGAAACCGATGGAGTTGATTATTATTTCCTGGACGCCACCACGTTCTTGAAACGCGTGCAGGCAGGCCACTTCCTCGAACACGCCACCGTCTATGGCAATAGCTATGGCACCTTGAAATCCGAAGTGCTGGGCAAAATGCGCGAAGGCAAGGATGTTTTGCTCAGCGTCGATGTGCAGGGCGTATCCACGATTTGCCAGAAAGCCTCGGAGGAAACCGAGCTCCGTGAGGCACTCGTCACCGTGTTCCTCACTCCGGCCTCTGTCAAGGAACTGGAGATGCGCCTCAAGCGCCGGGGCACCGATTCCCAGCAAGCCATCGCACGGCGGCTCAGCGTCGCCCGCCAGGAGATTTCTCAGTGGAAAAATTTCCAGTACCTCATCATTAGCACCAGCATCAAGGAAGACTTGCGGCGGATGCAGGCCATCATTGACGCGGAAAAAATGCGACAGAGCCGCATTCACTTGCCCAATGACGAATGAGAAAAAAAATATTGTGCTGGGCGTGACGGGTTCCATCGCCGCCTACAAGGCGGCCGATTTGACCAGCCGCCTCACCCAGGCCGGCTGCAATGTGCATGTCGTTCTCACCAACGACGCCCAAAAGTTCATCACCCCGCTCGCTTTCAAGACGCTCTCCCGCAATCCGGTCATCACAAATTTATATGACGAAGAGGAAGGCTGGAAGCCAACGCATATCAAGCTGGCCGATGAAGCCGCACTCCTGCTGATCGCTCCCGCCACGGCCAACATCCTTGCGAAAATGGCCCACGGTTTGGCCGATGACGCCCTGAGTTGCATCGCACTCGCCTTAAATTCGAGCGCAAAGATATTGGTGGCGCCTGCCATGAACGGCAAAATGTGGCTGCACCCGGCTACCCAGGAAAATGCCAAAGTATTGGCGGCGCGAGGCGTCCAGTTTATCGGTCCAGAGGAGGGGCTGCTCTCGTGCGGCTATGAAGGCATTGGCCGTCTGTGGCCGGTGGAAGAGATTACCCAACGGGCCTTGCACCTGCTAAAATAGAATGCATGAAACTTCTCGGCTCCGCACTTTTTCCGAAGTTGAGCCGGTTTTTTGTTACTCCCGGGCTCGAGCCTGCCCTGCGGGCCGAGCGTATCCTGCGCAGCGAGCGGAACATCGTTTTTCCCATCAAAGGCCTCCTCGTCCTCATCACGCTCTATTACTTTTATTTCTCGCACTGGCTGGATGAACCAGGGAACAGTTTCGTGCTCAGCAGCCACGAGGCAGCCCTGGTTATCCGGGGTATCTTCTTCGGGTATATGGCGGTCAATTTCGGGGTGGCTTTTCTCTTTTACAAGCAACGCGCTCTCCCCATGAAGTTGTTGCAGTGGATCATGTATGGAACTGCCTTGCTGGATGCATTGATCCTCGCCGGGTTGATTTTTATTACCGATGGCTTCGAAAGCGCCATTTTCTGGTTCTTTCCCACTTTAATTGTCCGAAATGCATCCAGTATTCCCTTGGCCACGCCGCAAATCGTCCTGAACCTGGCCGCCACGCTCTTCTATTTTGCGGCGGGACTGTTGAATCACGCGGCTATCGCGAATGAAACAGTAAATTTGACCTATATTGGCACTCTGACACTTTTATACTTGGGCTTAAATTCCGTGACGGAGATTCCCGCTGAACCAATCCTTCTCCGCCTGCTGATTCTTCTCCTTTGGACGTTTTTCTGTTACGGCTATCAACTGCTCTCTGAGCGCCATAAACGCGATATGGAGGAAGCGGTCGAGTTCGCCAGCCGCCAGGAACAACTCCGCACCGCCGGACGCCTCTCCGCTGAAATTGCTCACCGGTTGAAAAATCCGCTCTCCATCATCAATAACGCCGCCTTCACCATCGGGCGCAAGATCCAGGACCAATGCGGCGACCAGGTGCAGATCATTCGCGAGGAGGTCGATCGGGCGGATAGGATTCTGACCGAGTTGATGGGTTACGCCAAACTGGCCGAAGGACGCGTGGAAAAGCTGCAAGTCACCGAGGAATTGGAATCCGCCATCACGCAGGTCTTCCCGCCCGCGGCAAATTACGAAGTAGAAGTTCGCTGCGAATTCGAGCCCGACCTCCCGGTGCTCCTCATGCAACGGGCGCATCTTTCTGAAATCTTTGTCAACATTCTGCAAAACGCCCGCGAAGCCCTGCATGGCAAGGGAATCGTCACCGTTTCCGCCGGCTACGGAGCAGACTATTCGGTGGTGGTGACCATCGCGGATAACGGACCAGGCATCGCGCGGGATAAGGTCGAAATGGTCTTTGAATCCTATTTTTCCACCAAGGAAAAGGGCACCGGCCTCGGGCTCGCCATCGCCAAGCATAATGCCGAGATGTACGGAGGCCAAATCCGCATCGAATCTGAGCTTGGAAATGGCGCCCGGTTCATATTACAATTCCCGTCCAAAGTGCTGATTAAAGTAAACCCATGAGCCGCGCTACTCCACCCATCCTCATTGTGGATGACGAGAAGAATATGCGTTCGTCACTAAAATCTATTTTAGTGGACGAAGGCTACGCCGTTCGCGCCGTGGAATCCGCCGAGGAAGCCATGACGCTTCTCGGTTGCGAGGAGTTTCTCATGGTCATCACCGATGCCCGCCTCGGCGGCATCAGTGGCTACGAATTTTTGAAACACATCAGCGAGCGCTGGCAGCGCACTCCCGTGCTGATGATCACTGCCTACGCCACCCCGAAGCTTGCGGTGGAAGCAATCAAAGCCGGCGCCATCGATTATCTCGCCAAACCCTTTGCCCCGGAGGAACTCCTTCACGCTGTCGGTCGTTGTGTCGAGCGCTATCGCCTCCTGCGGGACAACGCCACACTTCGCGAACGCGCGCAGGAGCCTTACAAACTCGAGCAGATCATTGGCGACTCTCCCAAAATGCTTGAGTTGCGGCACCTGATCCAAACCGTGGCTCCCACTCAGGCTACCGTTCTGATTCTCGGTGAGAGCGGTACCGGCAAAGAACTCATCGCCGGCGCGCTCCACAGCATGAGTGAACGGCATCTCGCCAACTACGTCCGCATCAATTGTGCCGCCATTCCCGAAAATCTTCTGGAAAGCGAATTGTTTGGTCACGAAAAAGGAGCATTCACCGGTGCGCTCCGGCAAAAACCGGGACGTGTCGAGGAAGCAGATGGCGGCACTATTTTTCTGGATGAAATCGGGGACATGAGCCGCCCGCTCCAGGCCAAATTGCTTCGCTTCCTCGAAGACGGCAGCTTCACGCGCGTGGGCGGCAACGAGGAACTGCGCGTGGACGTGCGGCTGATTGCCGCGACCAACCGCGACATCATCGAGGCGATTCGTGAAAAGCATTTCCGGGAAGATCTGTTTCACCGGCTCAACGTCGTCCAGTTTCGGCCCGTCCCGCTGCGCGAGCGCGCCACGGATGTTTTGCTCCTGGCGGATAGCTTTCTGCGCCACTTCAACGTGACGATGAAGAAGCAGATCAAGGGCATCTCCGCGCCCGCCCGGCAAAAACTGCTGTCCCATCATTGGCCCGGCAACGTCCGCGAGTTGCGCAATGTCATCGAGCGCGCCGTCATTTTGGAAACCAATGCCGAGCTGCAACCGTCTAATTTCCCGGACTTCCAGTTGGAGACCCGCCTGCGCAAGGGCGATGTCACCACCGTTTCCGTGGGCGGCTCGCTGGATGAACACATGGCCGATTTTGAACGGCAGCTTATTTTGAATACCCTGGAACAATTTCGCTTCAATCTTTCCCGCACCGCCGAGCACTTGAAATTAAGCCGGCATGCGCTTCGTTACCGGATGCAACGGTTGAACATCTCGACCGGTGACGAGGAAGAAACCACCACCATTAGCAGCAAGGAAGCATGAACATTTGGCAGGGTATAATTTTGGCAGATATGAGCAGCGAGGTCTCGCGCATTAAAGATATTACCAAGGCGCAACCCAGTAGTGGCAACGAATACTTTTACGAAATCGCCATCATCCTCTCGGCGGTCGTTCTTCTGACCATGGGCTTCATCTTCTGGGCGGTCTTCATTCGTAAAACCAAGCGCAAGTCGCGCGAGTTGACGACCAAAAACGTGCCGCTCGTCGTGGACGAAGATGGCTCGCGCCGCCGCACCAAAATCCGCCGCCGTGATCATCGTCCGCGCAATCCCACTCTTGCCGAAACGGGCGGACTCCCTCCGCTCAAGGACAATCCACCACCCCGGCGCTAACATGGAGGAAAGCCAGGCGATCACCCGTCGCAGCGCGTCCAATCTCGCGCTGGCTTTCATTCTCCTGCCCAAGGCCAAACGCCAGGCCATGGCCGTGCTCTACGCGCTCTGCCGCGAGGTGGATGATGTCGCTGACGACGAATCGGTTCCCGCGGAAACCCGAGCCCGACAGCTTCAGTCCTGGCGCGCTGATTTGCAAACCGCCTACGCCGGTGGCCAGCCGCGATTTGCGGTCGTCCGCGAGTTGCAGCCGTTACTGAAACAATTCGATCTCAAGTTCGAGCACTTCGATGATCTCATTCGCGGCGTGGAAATGGACTTGCACACCAATCGCTATGAATCGATGGAGGCGCTGGAAAAATATTGTTACCGTGTGGCTTCGGTGGTCGGTTTGTTGAGTATTGAAATTTTCGGATACAAAGATGGCCGCTGCCGCGACTACGCCGTCGCTCTCGGAAAGGCCCTGCAACTCACTAATATTCTGCGTGACGTCAAAAACGATGCGGAACGGGGCCGCATTTATTTGCCCTTGGATCTGATGCGCAAATTTGCCGTGACGGAAACCGAAATTCTCCAGGGAGTTTTTTCCAGCCGCTATCAACAACTGGCCGAAGCCGTCGCCGGGCGCGCGCGCGAACTCTATGCGCAGGCGGGCAGCGCCTTGCCGCTGGCCGACAAACGTTCCATGGTGGCCGCCGAACTCATGGGTTCCGTATACTGGCGTCTCCTCCGCAAGCTCGAACGCCAGCATTTCGATGTTTTCGGCTCCAGCACCACGGGATTGAGCAAAGCTCAAAAGATCTTCCTGATTCTTCGCACCTGGCTGCGGATGACTTCCAGTGGCACCCAACCCAACTATGGACCAGGCCTCGCCTGACCGGCGCTTGATCGTCAACGCGGACGATTTCGGCCGCAGCCCTTCCATCAACTGCGCCGTCATCCGCGCGCACGAGGAAGGCATTCTCACCACTGCCAGCCTCATGGTCAACGAACCGGCTTGCGATGAAGCCGTCCGCCTGGCTCGCGCCCACCCCCGCCTTGGAGTCGGACTCCACTTATCTTTGGTCTGCGGCAAATCCGCGCTGCCTCACGCGCAAATCCCCAGTCTGGTGGATGCCGGCGGAAATTTTTCCAATAACGCGCCCGCGACGGGCATGCGTTATTTTTTTAACTCCAATTGCCGCGCCGATCTCGAGAAGGAAATCACCGCCCAATTCCAGCGCTTCCATGCCACCGGCTTGCCTCTCGACCACGTCAATGGCCATCTCCACATGCATCTGCATCCGGTCGTCTTCAGGATTCTGCTGCGCCACGCCCGGGAGTGGAACATTCGCCATGTGCGCCTCACGAACGATTATCTCGCGCTCAACCTCAAGGCCGCGCGCGGCAAGTGGCTCTATCGCCTCAGCCATTTCACCATCTATCGCCTCCTCTCCTCCTGGGCCCGGCCGCACTTTCGCCGTCACGGGTTCCGCTGCACAAATGCTGTGTTCGGTCTGCTGCAGGATTCGCGCGTGGATAAATCATTTCTCGCCCGGCTCCTTCCCGCGCTGCCGCCCGGGGATTCAGAGCTTTACTCTCATCCCTCGCTTGACCAATTTAAGCATGAATTCGATGCCTTGATCAGTCCGAGCATTGTTGGTCTGGTCAAACAACAGGGCATCTCTTTGATCCGTTACCAGGATTTGTAACATGACAAAATTCATCGCCATTTTGATTTTTGGCCTCTTGATGGAGGCTATTGGCGTCGTCTATCTCAGTAGCGGCTTAAAACAAATTGGCGAACCGGAACGAATGACCGCCGCGGCCATTGGCCATTTGCTCAAAAACGGAATCACCAACCGCAACATTCTCCTGGGGGTCTTTTTCGAGGCGCTCTTTTTCGGATGCCTGCTCTACTTGCTTTCTCAGCAGGACGTCAGCTTCATCTGGCCGCTCACGTCGCTGGGTTTTGTCGTTACCACCCTGGCCGCAAAATTATTTCTCCACGAACAAGTCTCTCCCGTGCGCTGGGCGGGCGTGCTGTTGATTGTTTCCGGGGCGGCTCTCATTACTTTTAGCGAGAAAAAGAAAGAACGCACCGCGCCCCCCGCCGAACGCCTCGCCAAATCAGAGCTAACTCGCTAGAAGGGCTCCCAGCGCCTCAGACAAATTTCGCGCTGCTTCCTTGGTATGACGTTGCAAACGCAATAGTTTTGGAATTAGAGACGGCGACATCAGGACCCGCCCAATTAGTCTGGGCAGATTCAAACTCATGTCCGGTCGCAACAACTCATTGAAATCCAAAGGCAGATTCTCCTGCGCAGAATCGGAAATGACTCGCACGATTGCGCACGGAATATTCTGTTCTGCACACACTTTTTGAATTTCACCGGATTCCATTTCCACTACATCCGCTCGAGTCCGCTCCCACAGCTTCCGTTTCTCCTCTGCTGTGGTGGCAATCCGGTCATGACAAAAAAACGTCGCCTGGCGTGCGCCGGTCAATCGGGAAATATTCGGAAAATCCTCAGGAGCAGAATAAACAACCGTCCCACGCGCGATCTCCGGATTCAATCCCCCCGCAAATCCACACGTCAAAATCAGATCAGGTTTACGTTGCCGAATCGCCTCCTCCACGGACAACCGCGCATTCCCCTTCCCCATCCCCGTAACCAAAACCCTAACTTTTAAATCCTGAATCCTGAATCCTGAATCCTGAATCCTGAGTCCCTTTGTTTCCTCAACTACTGCAAAGCACACCAAAATATTTTCCACGTCTCGCACTGCTATTTAATTCCCGCGAGCCGCTCGCGCCAAATGGAATACAACGTCACCGTCGCCTGCACATCCCGCAGGCAATAATCCGCGATCTTCCGATACTCTCCCGCGCGCAATAATTCGTTCACATCGGAACCAGTCACGCCGTGCGCCTTTGGCGATTCAATGCCAAACGCCTTGCAGTAAAAATCCAGGTTGAACCGCCGCGCCGCACCTTCGCGCCCGCTCACTCCGTAAAAGGTCAACTGCTCCGCCAGGTCGCAGTGCGGTTCGGTCTGGTATCGATATCCCAGCCAGTCCTTGCGCGTGATCGGCACATTCAGCAGCGCCGAGCGCAGATATATAAATGGCACGTCAAAACCGCGCCCGTTGAAGGTCACAATGGAATCGTAATGTTTGGCCACGTCCCAGAACGCCGTGAGCAACTCAGCCTCATCCGAGCACGGCATAAACTCCACATTGCCAGCCGGTTCGGCCGCCTCTTCAAAATCATCCGCCGTGAACAGCACCTGCCCCCGGCAGCTCTCCGCATTCAGCATCGCCACGCAGACCACTTGCGCGGTGAAAGGCCAGAGATTGAACTGTTTCTCGATTTCCGCGCGCCGCTCTTCTTTAGCCGCCGGGTCCTCGATGCGTTGCAGGTCGCGAAATAAATAGCCCTGTTGAATCTCATCGAAATGTTCAATGGGAAGGGCCGAGGTTTCAATGTCGAAGACCAATTTTGGCATCGAACAGAAGGGAAGATGCAGGATGGAACCCAATCTTGCGACGAGGTCGCCATCCTGTGTTGAATTAATTTGAGGTTACTTTTTTTTCTTCGCGGGTTTTTTTGCGGCTGGTTTCTTGGCAGCTTTTTTCTTTGTCGCCATGCATTTCACCTCCCATCAAATCTTTTAGGGTTGATTGGTTCACATCCGTTTTGTAGCGGGAATTCATTTCCCTGACTAGTGTTTTCTCAAATAGTTTTTATCACGCGCCAAATTTATCGAACGCTTTTGCGTTCGCTTGCATGAGCCGAATCAAAAATTTTGACTCAAATATTCCCAACGAACCGCTGTTCGCTCCCGTCTCGGTGAACCTCTCCAGCTTGTCCGAGCCGCTCAGCGGCGAGTGCAGCAGCACCGGTTGCGGATGCCACGAATGTCCTTTCACCGCGCACGGCGTGGAGTGATCGCCCGTGATCGCCAGCACTTCCGGTTTCTTGCGCAACAGGATTGGCAGCGCCGCGTCGAATTCTTCAATCGCTTTTTTCTTCGCCTCGAAGTTTCCGTCTTCGCCGTGCATGTCCGTGTATTTGTAATGGATGAAGAAATAGTCGTAGTTGTCGTACTCCGCCACGTAGCGCTCAAATTGCTGCGCGATGGTCTGGGTGCCTTCGAGCTTGGTCATGCCCACGAGCTGCGCCAGCCCTTTGTACATCGGATACACCGCAATGCACGCCGCCTTCATCCGATAACGCTCCTGGAACGTCGCAATCGCTGGCTGATGCGCAATGCCCCGCATCAGGAATCCGTTGGCCGGTTTTTTCTTCGCGATGATCGGCAGCGCCGCCGCGTAAAATGCTGCCACCAGTTTCGCCGCCTTCTTGGCCCCGGCTGATTTCGCATCCACCGGGCGCACTACCGGTATCGCCGCTCCTTCGTGGTGCGGATCGGCGTCGGTCAATGGACCTTCCAATCCTTTCCCGCGAAAAATCACGACAAACCGATGCCCCTTGCCCGCTTTGATGATCACTTCCGCGTCGCCCACTTTTTTCACCTTTTGCGACAGCAGCTTGCACAACTCTTCGCACACTTCCGTCTCAATACGTCCGGCGCGGCGATCGGTTACAATGCCTTTGGCATCCAGCGTGCAGAAATTGGCGCGCGCCGCCACGTCGCCCGGTTTCAAATCGATCCCCAACCCCAACGCCTCGATCACTCCGCGGCCCACCTGGAATTCCAGCGGGTCATAGCCAAACAATCCCAGATGCCCCGGCCCGCTCCCCGGCGTGATGCCAGGCGCCACCGGTATCATCCGCCCTTGCGCCGAGTCTTTGGTCAGTGCGTCCAGGTTCGGCGTGGCTGCCGCTTCCAGCGGTGTCAGGTAACGTTGGCTCCGCGTCGCGATGTCGCCGAGGCCGTCCATCACGATCAGCGCCATCTTCGTTTTTGTTTCCAGGGTCAGTTCAGAGTACAGTGCGTCAAGATTCATGGTATTGTGTCAGGGTTAACGTCCCCATTTTGGGGCGGCCAGCCAGGGCTGCGCCGATAAAAGATATTGCGAAGTTTCCCCGCCCTGCGTCAACATCAACTCACCAAAGGGAAATTGTGAGCGAAACCATCCGCTATCTCCAATCGGAATCCGCCGCCGGCGGCCCCGAAATCGGCGTTCTCGTCAAATACCTCCTCATCGACGCCATCAAGGCCGGTGCCAGCGATATTCATATAGAGCCATGGGAAAGCACACTCGTCGTCCGCATCCGTCTCAACGGCGTCCTCACGGAACTCGTCCATTTGCCGCTCGAACTCATGGACAAAATCTCCGGGCGTTTCAAAGTCCTCGCTAATCTTATTACTTACCAAACCGACCTTCCCCAGGAAGGCCATGCTCCCGCGGACCCGGAGCTCGGCGGCGTCGAACAGCGTATTTCCATTTTCCCCACCACGCGCGGCGAAAAAATTGTCGTCCGCATTTTCGATCCCAGCAATCGCAGCTTCGAACTCTCCGCGCTCGGTTTCGAACCGGAGACGCATAAACAATTTATCGAGCTCCTGAACAAACCCAGCGGATTGATCCTGCTCACTGGCCCGACCGGTTCCGGCAAGACCACCGCCATTTACTCCGCGCTCTATCATCTCGTCCAAAAACACGGCACCACCATTAGCATCGCTACGGTTGAAGATCCCGTGGAATTCGGTTTGCCCATGATTGCCCAGGCCCAGGTCAATCACGCGCAGGACTTCACCTACCCGAAAGCTTTGCGCTCGCTCATGCGCCAGGATCCGCAAGTCATCATGGTCGGTGAGATTCGCGATCCCGATACCGCCTCCATCGCCGTCCAGGCAGGACTCACGGGACATTTAGTCATCAGCACCATTCATAGCGGCAGCACCGCGGGTGTTTTTGCGCGCATGATTAATATGGAGATCGAACCCTTTCTCCTTTCCTCCAGCATCATCGGCGTGCTGGGCGTGCGCTTGATTCGCAAAAACTGCACCTATTGCGCGCAACCGTATGAACCGGACGCCTCTCTACTAAAACTCTTGCCCACTGAGATTGCCGAGAACGCCATGTTCCGCAAGGGAGCCGGATGCGATCAATGTGGCGACACTGGCTATTCCGGACGCAGCTCCGTGACCGAACTATTGAAAGTGGACCAGGTCTTCCGCGATGCCGTGCTGCAAAAACTGCCGACGCGCGCGTTGCAACAAGTGGCGATCAACCAGGGCATGCAAACCATGTGGAACAACGCCTTGACCCGTGTGGCCGAAGGCCAGACCCCCTTGGAAGAAGTCCTGCGGGTCATCGCCGCTGACGAAATCTAATCCCAATTTTCGGCGTAGGAAATGAACTGCTCTCGCCACTGACACTGCGCTATCCCGAGACGCCGCATTATCTGAGCTAGGTTTTCGATGACACTTTTTGGAAAAGCCTCCCATTTTTATGCAGGCCCCGACCAATTAATGTTGGCAGCAATAATTTCACCTCTTCATATCTTTCGATACGAACCCGCGGATTCACGGCGGATGTTTTGGTGTTTAGGGGCACACCTCCCAGAAAGCCCTTGAAGCGAACAGTCTTTTGACTTGGCGCTGCGTTGCCACTCGGTCACAGCCCGCTATCGGGGATGTTCCCTCGCTCGCGCCTTGCGCGAAGTCAAAATACTGGTCGCTTGTATGTCATATCAAAGTTGATCCGCCTTTGCCAAGGCTACGGCGGACAGGGAGTTGGCCCCGACTCTGAGTACGGGGCGGCGCAAAGCGCCGGAGCTTGTTTATTTTCAGCTTTTAGATTGCCAATCTGCGTTACGTAGAGGGATCTGGGTTTGTCGCGTTGAGCATTCCGCGGAGGTGGCCGTGGCGGTGGGCCAGGAACCACGCTCCAACGGCTAGGGCCACTCCTCCCAATATTAGGAGTTCGTTTCCAACAATCAGGGAAGGGAGAATCATTAGCACTAGTCCGCCAACAATTATGGCAGCGCTAGTGGTGACACTGCCGATCAAGGCGCGCAACGGCGGGTAGGCGAGAGTGGCGAGGCCAAAGATGAACATGGCAGCGCCGAGCCACACGATGCCTTTCAGATTGGAGAGTTTTGCGCCGATCTCGCGGGCAGTGTCTTTCTGAGCTGCGCCCACCAATGTTCCCGCTTTTTCTGTCGTGCGGGTTTTTTGCACAACCGGGGCGGCAAGGACGATGGTTTTTTGCTGGCGCAGCGGTTGGGCCTGTTCATTTTGGGTAACCGTTGTTTCCTGAACAATGCTTTGAGCGGGGATGGGAAGTTCGGTTTCGGTGGTGCGCTCAAAGTTCTGGGAAGCGGATTGAGCGGGGTTTTCGGGTTGTTTCAACTCGCTGACGAATTGGTGCACGCCGTTGGTGGAGATGGTCGATTGAATGGACGCATGGCCGGGTTTGAGGGGCTTGAGGGAACTGCAGCCAATTGGAGCCAGAGAACAGAGGACAGCAGTCAGAAGGCAGCTAACAACAATTTGAGATTTCATAAGGGAGATGGGTTTGGGTTGGTTAGTTTTTGGGTTTATTGCGTTCGTCGAAGAGGATGGTGATGCGGTCGACGGCGCGGATAAGGAGGGTTTGGTTTTCCGCCAACGTAGAGACGCTGCGTTTAAACTCGCGCCGTTCTTCGGCGGCAAAGTCTTCACGCATCTCCGCGCTGGTGATGCGTTTATCCATGTTGACCCACATCGTCCCCAGGACAATGCAGAAAGAACCGAGTTGGAGGACGTGACCCAAGGTCACCTCCGGGTTGAATTTAAATTTGGTATTTTTTTTCATAGGTGGGGTTTTGGGATTGGGTTAGGTGCGGATAAGTGGAACGGCGGGGTTGAGAGTGGAAGGAACTCCGTACTTGAGGAGCATGGCCTGAGTAACTCGCGAAAGGATCGGGCGCGAATCGGATTTGCTGTAAGTGGTCGAACTGCCGCCTTCGGCGTCGTGGCTGGCATAGAGGGCAATACCTTCGCCGGGAACGGCGGCAGTGCGGTCCTGGATCAAGAGTTCCCGGGCCATTTCGCAAGTTGCCTGGAGGATTGGTTTGGGAACGATTAGTGCGCTCACAAAACCGCTGGGATTAACCAAGAATGATACCTGGTTGGCGGAACTGCGGTCAGGGTCGGGACATTCCTGTCGCGGCCATTGCAGTGCTTGAGTATCGCTAACGCGCCATCCACGAAACTGGAAGAGCGAATCGATCAGGCGCGTGGCGAAGATTAGCGCGGATCCCTTTTGGCCTTCAGATGCGCCGGTCCAAGCGTCCGCGTAGAGGTGACCTTCGAAATAGGTATCGGCATCTTCCACGCTGGCGTAGGTGTTGGAATCGATTTTGGCGGAGCCGTCTTCTTTGATGAGGGACATAGGCTAGTTGGGGAATGGGTAGGCGAGGCCGGTGCCATTGTTGTACAGGAAGGCGCGTTCCTCAGGAGTGAGGACGCGTTTAAAGAAGCTCACCGATTCGATGAGGCCCTCCCAGTGGGCGCTACCCGCAGAAGTGGCGTTGCGCCCAACGTTTAGTGCTGCCTCGCTGGCAAAGACTCCCAAAGCATAATCGATGGAGTTGGGAACGAGGTTGTTGACCTGAATATTGAGTTTGTCGTTGGTGGCATCGTGCCAGGCGCAGATGAAGTACCAGGTGTTTTCATTTGGTTGCCCCAGTGACTGCGCAAACACGGGGAATTCATCCTCGCCATTGCTGGAGACACGAAAGGCAAACGTCTCAAGGTCTGCATCGTAATAGAGGTCATATTCCCGGTTGGAATCATCCGCGTTGAACTTGCTGAGGATGGTCCGGTTCTCTGTGAGGTCACTGGCTTTGACCCAGGCGCAGAGGGTGAAGTTGACATCTCCAGTCTGGAGCGACGGATTGCTTTCGACGCTCAGCCACTGAGAGGAAGCAGCGGTGAATAGCGCGGCATCCCCGAAGAGACCGGTCCCTAGGGCAACACCGTTATTATCCTCCAGGTTGTTGGTTCCATGAGAATCGAAACGGGTCTCAGTTGACTCATTGAGTTTCCAGTGGGAGATCAACTGGCTCAGAGAGAACGGCGCGGCCAGGGCTGACGTAAGCCGGCGACGGCGGCGTTTCTGTTGCATGAGCGCCCAGAAGGGATTGGGGTAAGCAGGAGCGGATGGATTGCGGCGGCGTTTGATGATGGGGAGCATATTTTTAATGGAGAGTTGAGAATTGATAATTGAGAATGAAAATTTAGCGCTGTGCGGAGGGTTGCTCACCCTCACCCCGGCCCTCTCCCCCAGGAGAGGGAGGGCGGGGCGACGATTGCATTATTCCGTTTGCGCTCATTGGTTATGGAGAGTGTGGATTTGATATTTGAAACTCGTGACCTCGTTTCCTACGAGTTTTGGTTAGTTAGATGGCGTTGGCGCCGATGGCGATTTGTTTCCAGTTGGTACCGTCCGAGTAGGCCAGGCAGGGCACTGCGCCGGTACCACCGGCAGACAAATGAATGATGCGACGCGGGTATTTGGCTGGCGTGACGTCGGCGGCAACAGCAGCTGCAACGTTTGTGAAGGTTGGAATTTGAATTTGTTCGCCGGAGCGAATGCGTTCAAAGCTGTGAGGTAGAAGTTTGCTCATAAAAAATTTGAAATCGGAAAGTTGAAAGTTGAAATTTATTTGCGCTGGCGCGGAGGTTTGCTCGCCCTCATCCCAGCCCAGTGGCTCGGGAGTGCCCACTCCCTCGGCCCTTGAGGGCCTTCGTCCCGCAAGCGGAACAAATCCCTTTCGTTGCTTCCCAAGCAACTCAAGTCCCCCGAAGGGGCCGAAGGAGGGGCGGGCGCGGTTTTTTAGTTGTTGTGGGTTATAGCGACGAGGCGGACGTTTTTGTTTTCCCAAACGCGGACCCAATTAGAGGAGGTCTCCAATTCGGCGGTGGTCGGTGTGTCCCCGGAAACGGAGGCTGAAGTAAACTTCACTCCGCGCGGATGCAGGATGTAACGACGGCGATTGATGAGAACAGTGTCACTGTCCAGCGGCATACGGGCGAACTCAACACCCTGGGTGCCAGTGCCACCCTGCACGGGCACGATATCCAGCGGAGCGATGCCTTTGGCGAAGGCACTCACCAAAAAGAAAGGTCGTGTAAACCAATCCATCGGTGGTTCCAGCGCGCACCGGCAGCGAGTCATCCACCACCACACGGCGACCCTGGAAGGTGCGCAACATGGGCTTGCCTTCGCTATCGGGCAGGAAGTCGATCAGGTCCAACTTGCGCAGAGCTGCTTCCGTGGCGGAATGCATGGCGACGGCGGTGAGCCGGTCAGCAGCGTCCCCCAGCTTGGCGCAGGCATCGACGAACGTTGTGCCGTTGAGACGCGTACCGGAGTTCTGGGTGGCCACAGCTTCGGAGTGGATCGGCGAGAGATTGCCGGACATGGAAGCGGCCCCGAAGATTCCTTTAAGGCAGGAGATGACAAAGGCTTCATCGGTGCGAGCCCAGTAGTTGGCGACCAGGTCGCCAATCACTTTGATGGGATCTTCGCCGGAGATGACTTCGGCCAGATGGTTGCAACTCCAGACCTGGCCGTCGTTGTGAATGCGGGCGATGTCCTGGTCAGAGGTGATTTTGTTGACGGTGAGTGAAGCTGAGTCACTCAGGATTTGACGGGCCGGGGAGATGTCTTTCCAGAAAGGCATCTTCACTTCGCGTCCGCCGCCAGCGGCTCGAGCGTCGAATTCCGGTGCGCTGACGACGATGCCGGACTGACCGAAGCGGGAAAGCTCGGCAGTGCGCTCGATTGCGTATTTTTCGAAGACTGTGGGGATGATGATGTCGGATATAACTGTTTTAGCCATAGGTTGTTGTTGTTAGTTGAGGGTTCGGTTAATTATTGGTTTGGTTTAGCCCCGACTCTGAGTACGGGGCGGCGCAAAGCGCCGTTGTTTTGTTTTCTTTTTGGTTTTTTGTTGGGAGTTAGTTGGTTTCGCGGGCGGCGGATTCGAGGCGCTGGGCGTTGGCGGGATCGGATTTGTAGAGGCGCATTTGTTCGGTGAGATTCCAAGACTTGCGGCTGAATGGATTATTCTTCCCGAGAGCGGTTTTGTTTTCACCATCCCCTCCCGGTTGCAGTCCGTGCTCGGCGAATGTAAACAAATGCGGGGCATCAATTTTCACGGAGCCAATCCATTCTTCAACGGTCATGGGAGAAATTCCGTCGCGGCCGTAACGTATGGTTTTCCCGTCTGATTCGAAGGCGGTCGGCGCACCATTGACCAAACGGAAAACAGCACGAGCGCGGCTGGTGATGTCCGGAATAGCCGCTGAGCGCAGGCCCAGCCTGGTGGCGGCAGTGACGACGCCCTGGTCGATTTGAATCGTAGTCAGGCGCGAGTTCAGCGTGTCGCGTTCCGAGGTGAGGGAGCCGATTTGCTTCTCCAAGTCGGCGCGGAGTGTTTTGACTCGCTCCGCAAGAATGCGATCGATGTCTTCAGGCTTCTTGCCCTGGGCTTCCATTTCGAGGCGCTGCTTCTCTTCCATAAGCTTCCGGACTTCATCGGGGTCGATGCCTTCGAAGCGTTGTTTGAGTTCGTCGCGCTCGCGAGCGAGCGTGGCGTTGTTGTTTCGAATCTCTTCGAGCTTTGCTTTGTCGATGGCGCCTTCGACATCGAGGAGCCATGCGCCGTCACGTTCCTGGTAAAGGTGCGACAGCTCGGCGGGTACTTCTTCTTTGGATTTAACTTTGTATTTTAGGGGCATAGGTCTGTTTGTTTTGGTGTTATTTGCTCGCCCTCATCCCGGCCTTCTCCCCCAGGAGAAGGTGAGCGGGGCGATCGTTTGGGTTTTGTCCCCGACTCTGAGTACGGGGCGGCGCAAAGCGCCGTTGTTTGTTTTTAGTTTTCAGTGTTCAGGAGGGAAAATGAGCTCGACGCGGGCGTGGTCCCGGGAGATTTAGAATTTGAGATTTGATATTTCATAAAAGGGCGGGTTAGCGGTGAGTGGATTTGGTCACCGGTTTGGATTCGGGACTGGCTCCGGACTCGGCGGCAATCAAAGTTTGCTCCTCCGCATTGGTGCGGCCTTCGGAGAGGACTTCGCCCTTACGGAACAGGTCCAGCATCGTCTCGCGACTGATGGCTCCGTTCTGCCAGGCGGAAACCAGCGATGTGATTTCACTAGAGTCGAGGCCTTTGACCGAGAAGTCCGTGTTTAACTCGAGATAAACCTTAGTGTCGTCGATTGCATCCGGGAGCGGTTCAATGGAGTTCCACCAATGGACCCAGCGCAGCATTTGCGTGAGCGACTGACTGACACTCAGGGCCAGATTGGCCAGTATGCTGTTCTCGTTTGACTGACGGAGTTCAATGGCGGCGGCGGTTTCGCCGACGCGTTTCTGTGGTTCAAGCAAGCGTGAGCCAAGGACCGACAGGAGGCGCTCGTCACGATCGAGAGCGCGTTCCAAGGTGGTCAATCCCTGGCCGGTAAATTCAAGGAACCCAACACGGGCATTTGGATTCTCGGTGGTCCAAGCGGTAGTAGAACCGATGCGAAGCTGGGCGCTCTCAGGGAAGCCAGTTGTCCAGGGCGTGGGCAAGGCGGTGAAATGGAGGGCGTGTTTGAACTCAGCATCCAAGCGGAAGTGATCGAGATTCACATTGATGACATCTTCCAGCGGGATTTTGTCCACGGCGGGTTGCGAATGCCGCGGCCCATGGAACACAAAGGGAATGAGCGGCAGGGGCCGGCCCATACGAGTGGGGATGCGAGTTTCAACCAACACCCATTCGTACTTGTCCGACTTGGATTTCCTGAGATGTTGCCAAACCTCGATGACATACCGCATTTCGACTGGCAGATGAGGGTTGTCGTGCGGAATGGGCTCAAGCCGCAAGACGCGGAGTTGATCGATGGTCGAGTGGGAGAACTCATCATCAGATTCCTGTGCGGCCCATTCCTGCAGGACAATAAGTCTGGGGACTGGTCGCCCGTTCACGCGGCCCATGCGCCAGTTAAGAATTCGCTCGGCGGAATAGAACACAGCCATGGCGCGGCTTTCCGAACCGCCATTCCAATCCACAAGAGTTCCAGCCCGGCCCAGGCCGATGACTTCGGCGACTATGTTCTTGGCATACGCCTGGAGCGAAGTGCCGAGCAGGTCAGTGTCGTTTTCGAAGATGCGCAAGGCATGTCCTTCGGGCGTGGTGGGAGCCGGAAGCGTAATCAGGGGCGGACGGCGAAAAATGAGGCCGATAAAACTTTCACTGGTGCGAGCCGTGGCATTGAAGAAGGAGGCTCGCTTAACGTAATCGCGATATTCGGAGTCGGAATGTACCGGGAGGCGAGGGATATATTTCTCGCCCCCGGCTTTAACGGCTTTTTCGCCCGCAAAGACGTCGCGGGAAGATTGCCAGTCCGGGAGATTGGCGAGGTAATCAGGATGGAGATCGGTGATGGGCATACAGTTAGTTATGAGTTAGTTGGTTTAAGCGAGTACGGGGACGAGCTTGTAAGTGGGTGGACGGGTGTGGACGAGGTAGCGCAAGGCATCGGCTGCGTCGTCACCGCCGGTTCCCTCGTCGTTGATGTTTGATTTGAGGAGATCGCCGGGACGATCAGGGTCGTGCTGCAAATAGGGAATGCAGGTGAGCAGGTCACGGCAACGCTTGTGAATAAACAGAGATGGCAGAATTTCTGCGTCAGGATCACCAAAGCATTTAAGGATGTCCGCCCAGCCGGAAAGCCGGTCCATGTTGGCCGGTTTAAGGCGGATATTTAGCGCCTTGTACTGTTTCGCAATAGAATCGCCATTGCTTTCACTGCTGAAAATGTCTGTGCCGGCAGCGAAGCTTTTGACCATGTGACGCAATCCGATGTGCCACATGTTGGTCTGGTCCTGGCAATAGTCGGGGTATTTGGCGAGGCATGCCTCTTTCAAGTGCTCCTCGTTGGTATAGATGCCGTGGCGAGCGAACATTGCTTTGATGCCGACGGCGTGACGCTGGGGAATCCAATAGCGCTCGCAGTGTTCATCCATGATGTAGATGTTCCCTTCATGGTCTCGGCAACCGAGCAAGACCACGGTTGGATGCGTATAGCCGTAGTCCATGGCGGCAATCCATTCCGTGGCGTCGTTGGCGCGGAAGCGGCGGCGGCGGTTCAGGTCGTCCAGGAAGCTGCCGGATTTTCCAGCGGTGAAACGAGGATCAAGCGGAGTGTCATCCCCGATGACATGAACGTCCGAGCGAAAGTTCTTAAAGAACTGGCCAGCGGGAAAGTTCCAGCGCCCCAGATACCATGCGTCGTACTTCCAACCTACCTGGGTGGAGAGATTGGTTTTGTAATCCGAATTGATAAAGGCGTTGTCATCCACGCGGGCCGTGATGAAACGGGTATCCTTTTCGCAACGCTGTTCATGGGGAGCGATGAACTTGTCGTAGTACCATTGATGGCCGATGCCGCCGGGGTTGGTGGTGGAATAGATGCGAGGACGCCAATTGGTTTTGGACGTGCGGCAACAGGTAGCGATGTCCTGGTATTTGCGAGGAGTGAGCTGGGTGGCTTCCTCAATCCCGATGACGTCGTATTCCAGGCCGAGGTATGTATCGATGTCCTTCTCGCACTGATAATGGCCGAGGATGATCTTCGAACCATTGGCGAACGTGAGAATGCCACGGGAGGTATTGAACTCGTGAGGCAGGAAGCGGAAGAGCCGCTGGCGCAAGCTTTCGAAGTTTTCGAGGTTGGATTTGCCGACCTTCCGCAGCAGCAGACATTTGAGGCCGGGGACGCGCTGACAGTCATCGGCGCCCAGTTGAGATACGAGCCAATGAGTTTTGCCACCTCCGCGAGCGCCGCCGTAACCGACGGCGCTGGGGCCATCGGGTTTGTCGCAGAGCCGGGCGGCGGCACAGGCCATAAGTTGGCGACGCTGCAGGAAAATCCCGGCCTGAAGGAGGTTCGATAACTGTTCACTTGGACAGCCTAGTCCCAAGCCAATCCCTATATGCTTCCTCTCCAGTTCTTTCTCTCGAGCTGATGGCATCGGTTGTATTTGCGGCGTATTCATGGTTATTGGGCTGTAGCGTTGACGGAGGCGTTGGCGTTATATTCAGCAACCGCTTTTTCCAGTGTTTCGGCGATTTCCTGTTTCCGCTGTTGAGAGATGGATGATGTTGACTCTGCGTCGGGAGCGGTGGCTTGTTTGCCAAGTTCATTTCCCACTTCCAAGAGGCGGGCAAGTTCTCCAGGTGGAATCCTGGCTGGGTTGTCGCTCAAGTTGCGCAGCCCTTGCTCTCCGAGCTCCATGATTTTGCGATGAAGGTCCCATTGCGTTTTGCGCAATTCCTGGCGTTGGGCCAACAGGTCCTGAGTAGTAATTTCCATAAGAGTTAAATGCTTGGGGTTTCGTCGGGTGTTTCCGTTGTGGAGTCATCTGCGTCATCGAACACGGGTTCGATGCGTTGCTTGCGAATCTGGGACCGCAGGGCGATAGACATGGCAAAGAGGGATTCCGTCGAACAGGCGGAGAGTCTCCGTTCGTGCAGCACTTCCTCCACACGCTTAAGCTGGTTAGAGAGACACTCCAGCTCCTTTTCATGGGAACGCAGGTGTTTATCCTGCACCTTCTCAAGCTCCACGTTCCTGTGGTAATTGAGGTCCTGGCGATATTTCTTTTGCCACTTGTTGAGAGTTCGAGGGGCTACTTGAAGTTCTTCAGATATACTGAGAATCGTTCGACCCTGGGCGCGTAATTGAATAAAGCGCTCAACTGTTGCTGGTGTGTTCATGTTTTTGGTTTTCCTTTTGGTTTTTATGTTTTGGTTAAAAGTGCACAAAAAAGTGCACACTGTTGAAAATCCCCAATAAAAACAGGGCTTTTATAAGCACCCCCCGTCAAAGCGGAATTTTTTGTGCACTTTTGTGCACTTTTCGGGAGCAAGGGGGAAAACGACGAAGCCACCGCCCCGAAGCAGGGGCGCGCGCCGGGGGATGAGGCCCCGGCGGCGCGGGTGGCGGGTTGGGTCGCGTGGATAGAAGAGCAGCTGATAGCACACGAGTGCCTGGGTTTGGCAGGGCTGCTTTGAAAGCTCCACGCGGGGAGGTTCTTTAAATTGTTATGTCGTTCGCTCATGGCGATTTTTTGTTCGCGGACTGAAAAAAATTTCAGTCTATATAAATGGAAGAAAGGTCAATAGCTCACAGGTCGAAATTAGAAATCGGCCTGTCACTAAAGGGCGGAATGAAGGTTTTTGACCGTCAAAATGAGGGTCAAAATGGAGGGGGTTTCGGGGGAATTAGGAGGGCAGAATTAAGAATTTAGAATGGAAGGGAGGGAAAAGAGGGAAGATAGGGTTAGCCCTATAAATTCCCTTCCGAAAATCTACTGGATGCATCACATCAAGGCGTGTCCTTTGGAAAACACGTTGCGCTACCTGTTTGCCGAACTCCCCCTCCCACAAGCCCCAATTGAAGGAAATTACGATGATGAAAAATTTTGCACCTACGGCAGGATTATTTCGAACCGCCTAATCGCCAACCCGTCGCAACGGGCTGTCCTTTGTTCAAAGCGCAGCTTCCTAAGATAGCGGGGCCATCCATAAACCACACAGCAATCCGCCCATCCATGTTTTGGAAAAAGATGTCTTTCTTGCCATCTCCATTTATTTCACCCAAAGAAACGACTTGCCAGTTCGGCCCTGGATTATGCGCCAGTGTGCTCGCTGTAAATGAATTTGGACCATTTAAAATCCAAGCGGCTAGACGTCCGTCATTGGTATTCTGAAATAAGATGTCAGCTGCGCCATCGTTATTGAAATCGGAAACAGCCTCTGCTTTCCAGGCTTGGGAACCAATTTTGCCTTCGTTGAGATTGACGGCGCTAATAAAAATCGTGCCATTCATACGCCAGTAGACCAGGCGTTTGTCGTCCGGGTGTTGGAAGAGAATGTCTCCATAGCCATCGCCGTCAAAGTCTCCTACTCCGATTGCCTTCCACGTTCCCGGGCTGCTTCCGACCAAAACCGAGGTGGAAAAATCGTTAGCTTTCATCGTCCAAATCGCGACGCGTCCAGCGGTGTGCTGGAAGAGGAAATCTTTGAATCCATCGCGGTCAAAGTCGTAGGCCGCGATTAGCTTCCAATCGACTCCGGGCGACTTCAAACCCGTTGCCCCAAGGAAATTGGTTTTATCCATGAACCAAGTTGCCAGCGATCCTTTGCTGTTTTGCCAAATGAGGGAGCTGTCGATATAGAAAGCAACGACGGATTTTTTGGCATCCATTTTAATATGGATGGGATTGGCGGTGTCACTGACCGAACCGCTCCAGCCAAAAAAAGTGCCGCCGCTGGCCGTCAGTGTCACAACGGTATTACTCGTAAATCCGTTGGTGGGCTGGCCAGGGCTGATGCTGATTGTTCCCGCGCCATTAGGATACGTAGCAGTACTCAGCACAAAACGCACCGGCTCTTTGGTGACGACCATCCCCGGAGTTTTATTTGTTTTTGTGGTGGGGGTAGAGAGCGTCGTGACTAGGGGATCTAGCTGGTTCACGACTGGCTCCTGCACTGTCAGCGTTGCAAAGTTTGTGACAGAGCCTATGGGATTAGAAACGATTAGAGTATATGTCCCCACATCATCGGTCTGGACATTAGTCAGCATCAAAGTGCTGGCCGTTGAAAGCTCGGTCGAACCTTTGAGCCAACGAAATGAGAAAGGTGGTGTTCCGTCCACTTGGACTGCAAAGTTGACCGTTGATCCGACTGTGTTGGTCTGACTTGCTTCCCCAACCATTTGGACCACGGGGATAGAATCTGCGGTAGCAATAATGGTGGTTCCATCTTCGGAAACAGTTGTCGTACCCCGTTTTTCATCAATATGCACAACGACGGACGCAGGGGCGATTGCAAGACCTAGCATGAGCCAAAATAGGCCAAGCCATCTTAATGAGCCTAAATTTGCCGGGAGCTTTAGGGGTTTCACTGGAGGAAAGAATATTTAATCGTCATGTGTTAAACCAGTTTATTCGTTGAGCGCCAATGGCCAATTGCAGCGCTCCTTTCACGCTATTTGCATTTGACCACCAATTCACAAATCGCTTGGCCCTATTGGCTCACAAATTTGAGATGTTTTCCTTTGTTGTCTCGGATGGAACACTCCACTCCTGGGTTTAATTGAACATAAGCAACCGCGAACTCATCGGCCTCGCTTTCGGAATCAAAGACTCGGTAGAAGTCCCCCCCTCGCCAAAGTAACGTTGCCCCTTAATTGTGACGATTCCAGTAGCTTTCTCTGCAAAGAACACGGCGAATCTTCCAGATTGAAGTTTTGGAATTTTCGCCTGCATATTTTTGTGTTGAGATAGAGAATGACCGTAGTGGCGAGCCAAACCCAGACGGTTAACTGTCTCAGTAAAGGGCCGAAAAAGTTCATCGCCCGAATGCCCTGTCCACGAAGGCGATCACCTGTTTAGCCTCATCCTTCTCGGACGAACCAAGCATTTGTTCAATCGCAGCCCGATTTTCGATGATGGTTTGGCGAATGGCTCCCAAGATTTCCAAGCCAGAACTCCCTAAATGCAGGGCTTCATCGAGTTTCGTCGCCAACTCTCGCGGCCCCCTTTTCTCGGATTGGGCCTTAAGCCGCTCGACAAAACGATATACATCGTCCGCTGTTTTAATTTGCGAATTACTCATGGCATGTGAAATGAATCAATTCTAAATGAACCCGGTGTTGTTACGGCCTCGATGCCGCCTCCAGGATTCGGTGGAATGCCAGGCGCTGGCCGAGTTATCACCGACGCACCTGGTTGAAGTCGACCAGTGAGGACGAACTCAAAGTTTGCGTTCTGCGGTGGAATTCCATAACGAGCAGCATAGTTCGGATTAAGCGGATTCTCCAACGCCAAGAACTGCGACGCCCCAGTCTCGCTACGACCGAGAACACCACCTTTGTAAAGCGTCGCGCCATTCTCCACTTGGGAAAGCCCGGCTCGCGCTTCCGCCGTCATTGACTGAACTGCTGGACCGTAGGGAGTTGCTACGCTCTTTGCGGCAGGCGTAATCACTTTGGCGAAACCGGCCGTGAAAAGGCCGCCGACCCCTTCATGCCGCAATCTATTCCCGGCTTGCTCCATCGCCTCAGGATCACCGCTGAAAAGGGAGCGTGCGCCTTGAACAAAACTTCCTCCATATGGAATCAATTCAGCGAGCGCTTGATAAGTTGGCGTTGGATGTTCCAAGGCGTAGCGGTGTGCCTCACTATCGTGCGATTCCATCTTCTCCCAGGATTCCACCCAAGAGTGGGACACACTGGTTGGGTCTAAACCAAAGGGATCAATGAGACTGATTGGATTGGCGTCCGCATACGCATAGAAATTTATTCCACCCCCGAACCCACTGGGATCGGCGTTGATGAAACGGCCAATGTAGGGATTGTAATACCGTGCCCGCATGTAGAGCAGGCCGTTGGGGTCGGTCATTACCCCGTAGCGCCCGTTGTAAAGAAAAGGTGTGTCGTTGGTGCCACTGCGATAAGTCAGCGTGCCGTAGGCGGAATATTCCATCCTGTCAGTGGGCACACCGTTGCTGGCGCTCATGGCTACGGTGGAGCCGCGATAGTCGAAATGATAGGTTTTCGTGTTGCCGCCATCGTCGGCTTCGTAAAGAAGACCCAACCCATAGACATAATAATTGGTGACGCCATTTTTAATGCGGATGAGGGTTTGGGAAAGGGCGGCGTTGGGATTGACGATGTAGCGAATGATGTTGGTTCCATTCGTCAACTCGTAGCGATTGTTGAAAGCGTCGTACGCGTAAGTGTTGGTGATTCCGGCTGCGGAGCAATTGGTAAGCCGATGCGCCATATCGTAAACAAATTGTGCAAGTGTAGAGTTGGTCAGAGGAGCAGAGGTGAGATTGCCATCCGCATCGTTAGTCAGGCTTTGGCTGTTAAAACTGACCAAGCGGTTATCATCGTCCGCAGTCATGGTGCGCGAGGCATTCAAATAGGCATGGATTGGAGGGACGATGAATTCGGAAGAAATTCGGCCCGAGTTGGTGAAGGCGATCTTGTAGTAGGCGATGGGAACGCCATTGGCCATGTGTTCATTGATGTTTGTACACTGGCCGGCTGCATCGTAGGACATTTCGCGGACGGTATTGTTGGGACGAATGATCTTTTTGGGGCGGCTGGCCAAATCGTATTCAATTTTTGTTTGGCGATTGGTCCAATCGATGACGTTCGTCAAACGATTGAGGCTGTCGTAACGATAAATAACCGTTTTGTTGCCGGGGTAGACCAAATTCGTCAGGTTCCCATTTTCATCGTAGCGATATTTAAAGAACAACCCATTGACATTGGTGTGGGTGCTCATGCGGTCGTAAGCATCGTAAGTTGAGTAAACGACGGTGGAGGAGACGTTCGGTTGCAAGGTTTCATCCAGCCCGTGCTCGCAATTTCCATTGGCATCGTATTGATAGGATTGCTCAGCATAAGGATATTGACCGGACGGCTGAAATGTCCTCCAAAGAAGCAGGCCTTGAATGTCGTGCCAATCGAGCGAATAAATTCCGGAAGGTTCGGCGTTTGTCGCCAGCGACCCGTCTGGATAATAGGAATGTCGATTTGTCCTGTGTAACGGGGAAACGGCATTTTCAATTCGATTGGCTGCATCGAAAGCGAAACTCCAAATCTTACCGTTACGGTTGGTGAGCAACGTTTGATTTCCGGCTGCATCAAAAGCTCGTTTGACCACCCGGTTGGTAGGGTCTGTTGTTTGAAAGGATTCACCGCGCGCATTCCATGCCTGCGCGACCGTTTCGCTGGCAGGGTTGATGGTGAGAAGTTTTCGGGAATCTGCATCGTAGGTAAATCGCGTTGGCCTAGCGAGTGCGTCGGTAATTTTTGTCAAGTTTCCACCGGCGTCATTTTCGAAATAAACAGACTGTTGCAATGGATTGCGCGACTCGGTAAGCCAGTCACGATTATCGTAAATATTTGTGATCGCAGGGACGCCTTGCGGTGTGGAGGGAAAAACTGTCCCCAGAAGTTTTTGGGTAGGGCTCCAGAAATTGGTGGTTCGATTTTGGCGCGGATCTATCAGAACCTGCAGGTTTCCATTGGCGTCAAAGATCACACTGCTAACGACATTACTGGGGGCGACAGTGTTGGTTAACTGGCGGCGCAGATTGTACTGGAAGCTGGTGACGAACCCCCGACCGTTGGTATGGCTCAACACGTCGCCAAAAGCGCTGTTGAGGAAGCGGTCTATCCGCTGTCCGGCTAAATCGATTTCACTCAACTGCCCATAACTGTCGTAGCCGAAACTTCTGGTTGTTGCACCCGAACCGCTGACCGGTGCCGAGATGCCCGTCAGCAGGCCATCGGTAGTGTCGTAATCGTAGTTTATCCAATTGCCGGCCGCATTAGTAGTTCCGATCAGTTGGAACTTGGCGTTATAACCGAAAAAATTTGTGTTGCCCCGGCGGTCAATTGTGCGGGTGAGATTGTTTTGGGAATCAAACACGAACCGATTGGAGTAGCCGAGTGGGTCAATGCTGGCGGTGAGGTTTTGATAGGCATCGTAAATGAACCGGTTTGTTTCGTTCATCGGCGAGATGGTCATGATGACGTGATTCTGACCATCGTAAGTCGTCTGCGATAAATTGCCCAACTGGTCCTGGACTGCAATCAGCCGAGACTGGTCATCGTAATAAAAATGGCGCTGGTTGCCAGCGGGGTCTATTTCAATGTTATCGGATCCCGTCCAGTAAATGCGCCAGTTTTTGCTGGAATCGCCCTGCGAATATTGGTTGGTGACGTGCCCAACGGAATCATAAAAATTGGTGACCACGAGTTGATTAAGTGCGTCGCGGGTGCCGGTAATCTGATGATTCGTATCGTACTGATACGTCCATGTTTTGTTTTCAGCGTCGGTAAACGAAATGAGGTCAGCCTGCGCATTGGTGGAATAGCCGTAAGAAATGGAGCGGCCTGTGCTATCGGAAATATTGGTCAGTCGTTGCGGGCTATAATGGAAGGTGAGTGACCGGCTTTTCCAATCCGTGACAGTGTCCACCCAATTGCTGGCGTTATAGGTGACGGTCAGCGTTTTGCCGTATTGATCGACGATATTGCTGAGAGTTCCGGAAGGGTTGAAATTAAAGGCATTGCCATGACGCTGCTGGAGCGTGTAGGCGGAGCCGGATTGGGTCAGGGACATTGTCGAGTTGGCTGACGGAGTGAAGACTCCGTGGGGTTGTTTCACAAATTGGATGTTATCCTTGCCGAGAGCGACGGAAACGCTGCCAAGGAGTTGGTCGATACCCCACTTGGCAATTAACGCGGTCACCATCCAGTTTTTTGGGTCAGGCTTGCTCTGGTCATAAATATTGGCAGCGACGGTGGCGGCGACGATCATGGCGGCAGCTTGCTGTGGAGTGGTGCCGCCGAGAGATGCCTCCGGGGCGGCAACGTTATAGGCGGAAATGGAATAATTATGAATCCATCCGCCGGACATGGCTGATGGGTTGCTTAGACGGCGTGAGCCATTGTAATAGCGGGAGAGAGTTATGCCACGAGGTTCGGGTTGTCCGAGGGAGAGATCGGTGTGCTGGACTTCAAAGGTGCCGTTGGAGGTATCGATGGGATCCGCCATGGTGATGTGCCCAATAGAAGACAAGTCGTAAGTGAATGAATAGGGCTGCGAATCAACCGTTTGGAGAATGCGCGCGATATTGATGGTGTCGTTGTAGCTTTGGGAAATACCACCGCTATAATTGCCATTGACGAACATGCCGACTTCCTGACCATTGGTGCCATCATAGCTTTGGGTATATCCCCAGGCCGCCAGGCTTCCAGCGCTGGCGAGGTGGTTGGAGCCATTTTGCGGGAGAAGAATCCATGAACCCGCGTTAATACGAGCAGTGATTTGGTCCAGGACACTTGTTTCGTAATTCGCCAAAGAGTTTTTGATATTGGGCCCGGCCGTCCAGCTATTGCTGTTGGCTAGATAAACGGATTGGCCGTTGGTGCTGGCAATCTCAAGCATCTTTATCGTGGAGCCCGCACTTTGGTTCACTGCCAATTGCTCAAGAACTCCATGTTCCAAGGCGCTGGCGAAATAGGTGAAGAGACGCAGATGATTCTTCCAGCGGTTTCTGCTAACTGAGTCCTGTCCGGTGGTTGACAGGAACCCGGCGTTTAACACATAAGCGTCAATGCGATAGCCGGAACCAGCTTCCTGAGCGACATCTCCAAAGCGGGAATGATAATGTGATGAGATGTTTAGTTGCGGTTCGAGCAAGCGTGAGGCGAACTCGGTTTGCAGAGCCCAGGTCATACCCATGATATTGAGGCTCTCGGTGAGGACTTCGCGAGAGGTATCGGCTTTGCCTTGTTGACGGTATTCATCCAATTTCTTCTGGCGCTGCCGCAACCATCGCCAATCCGGATCGAAACTGTATAAGAGCGCGTAGGTTGCGTTAGTGCGCTGATAGAATGTTGAGACGTTGGTGGAGTCATTATCTGTTAACGGACTGAAGGAATTGCCTGACTGGTTCCACTTGCCATAGGGTTGATCCACAGTAACCAAGACTTCCGTGCGAGCGCCGCTCCCTGTGGTAGCACTTTGTACCAACAAGGTATCGTCCTGATAAAGCGAAGCGACTCCGTTGGAATCGAATGTTAGACTGAGCCGCTGGCCTTGGAGCTGGGGGAAGGCACATTCATAGTTCGTGCCGGCAAAGCTTAGCTTTAGAATTGCCATCATATTGGTGGGCTCGTTATCCCAGTTTTTTACCGCCATCGGAGGATTGAATGTGGGAGATGGGAAAGGCAAAGAATTGGATATCGTTGTAATGGTGGCGGGGACTATTTGCCAGCCAGACATGACTTCGGCCACGCTGGCATTGGGCGCATTGCTTTGCAGATAGTTCAGGAAGTTGGTGGTATAACCCGTCAGGGTGTTGCGAAGGCTGCTTTCATTAAGAGATGTGACGTAATTCGTGGTGGAAGTTCCTCCGGCTGCCGACATAACCGAGTTACTGCTAAATCCGAGAGCGTTGGTGAGGTTGAGACCGTCTATTTTCTCGCTGATCTTAAACGCAGGGTCGAAGTAATAGTCTTTGTTCTGCCCTTTGATAACGACCCAAACCCGTTGCAACGAAAACGAATTGCTGGCGAACGACGCAACGATAGGAAATCCACGGTTGAAACAAAAGTTTGCCAGGAAATTAAAATTGGTTAGCCAAGTTGTCGAAGGTTGCTCCAGTTTCAACCAATGTCGAATATCTCGGTGGTCCGAACTTTCGTAGGGTATGGTCATCCAGCCAAATTGGTAGGAGGGCGTTTCCCCTGAGGCCCGCAGCAAGGCCACGAGCAGGGCGCATTGATCAAAGTCGTTACCGGAACCTTCCAGCAAGGTTAACTGCGCACCCTTTTTCGCACCGAAGTAATGCACATAACGGATTTTGTCGTGAACATAGTTGAGTATCTTCACCCGGTCATGCTGCAAGCCATCCGCCAAGGCCTGAATTTCCGGCGAGATCGTTTCGGAAGTTCCTTCAGAGGCAACCAGTGAGTCATGGCTTGGAACGCTGGGCGTGGTGGTGCTGGATACCTGATTGGTGGCCAAGACCAAGGAGGAGCCGTCCCGTTCAGGATTGTACCAGCCTGGTTCAGTTTGGCATTGGGCTGCCATACCGAGTAACATAAGAACAAGTATGAAAGGCGTTTTCATGTCAGGGAGCCAGTTGCAGGATATTTCCCTCAAAGTCGAAGCCAATGGTTTCCATGTGACCCCCCGAAACTACTTTCAACCACCCGCCGGGATCGTAGGAATAATTCAGCAGGTTGCTGCTAGATGGCGTTGTCTCATTTGGATTCATGCCGTAAAGCACGGCAACGCCGTCAATCAGTCCATCGTGATTGGAATCTGCCACCAACGGATCTGAATGGCTGATTAATTTTTCGTAGGCATCGGTGAGGCCGTCGGCATCTGTATCCACCGGACAGCCGAGGATAATGAATGTTTTATTGGTGGGGCTGAGGGCCGAGAGATTTGTGAGGATATAACGGCTGCAGGTGTAGCCCTGGCCCATCCAAGCCCAGGCCCCGTTGGTGAGATTGGTGCCAATCAGCGCGGCGGTGGCGAAAACGTCATAGGGAAAAGTGTTGGAACCACCGGCAATCTCGAATGTGAAATTGATCGTGCGGTTGGTGCTTGGGCCAACCACTTCCGCAACCATGTTTGTTATCCAGACGTTGGAACGCACCACGCAATTGGACGCAAAGGAAACATATTGCAGGGAGCCAATTCCGGTAATGGGATTGAAGCCCGGGTCGTAAGTGGCAATGGGAGGGGCGGAGGAGGAGATCGCGTAATTGGCTTCGTTGGCAGGGTTTAGATAATAGTAAAAGGATTGTGCCTGGAACGTGTTGTAGATTTCCTCCTCGGTAATCGGGAAATCGTAAGTGACGAGGTCATCGAACATGCCCCGGGCTTGCAGCAAGCCAGTAAGATCACTCCCCAGATAAAAGCCGTTGGTGAGGGTTACAGGGGGAGGAAGGTCGTATGGGGGTTCGCCAATGGCTGCGACTTCACCATCCACATACAGCACGGAATTGGATTCGGAGCAGGTTAATGCAATTAGATGCCAGTAGTTCGTTGTCCAGGTGATGGGTGCGGTTAGGAACTGCGCTTCGTTACCTTGGTCGTCCTGTCCGGAGAAATAGATATTTTCGCCCTCTGGATCGACGAAAATACTCCAAAGGCCAATACTGGCGTTGGTGGTGTATTCACCTGCTTCGAAGAGCCTTCCCCATTGGCCAGGACCGGTGCCACTTTGGTTGGTGCTGGACCACGACGGGGCGAACCAGAACATGACGGACCCAATATCCACGGTAAGGTTTGTGCGGTTAGTCTCATAAATCCTGTAATGGAGAGCTGCGCCATTGGTGTTGTCGATGACTACGGCAGTGCCATTGCCAAGGAAGGTGGAATCGACATTCGTAGAAGAAATCGGGGTGTAATGGAGGTCGCTTTCCCAAGTGTTGGTATTATAGAAGGTCCACTTGTTTAGCCACAGATTAGTGCCGGGGCCGGGCTCCGGGACATCGGCACGAGCTAAAGTGCCAGACAGGAGGAAGAGACAAAGCCACAAAAGGTGCGTTTTGGTTGCGCGGAGGGGATTCATTTAGGGTTGTTGAACCCTTTTTATCCCAGGGATAAGAGAAGGCAAGCCCTAAATCACTGTGTTACCTATGGGTAACACACATCGCGAATGTTTTTACTACGGTCGGGGTGGATGACCGTCAAAAAACGACCAGCAAATCTTGTGGGGCCTCAGGTGAAGAAGAGACGGCTGGAATTAGGCTGGTCGCAGGAGCAGCTGGCAGCAAAATGCCAGGTGGCGCAAATGGACATTAGCCGGGCGTCCATGGCACAGATTGAATCTCAAATTCGGTGGGTGAAGGATTGGGAGATTGTTCAATTAGCGCGCGTGCTCAAGTTGCCCATTGAACAATTGTTTCCGGCGCGGTACCGAAAACGGTCAAATTCCACCTAAGTAATTTCGAGAGCGTTACTGGTCGAGGGATTGGAGGATGCGGTTGATGTAAGTGATTTGGGTGTTGAGAAATTCGCCGAATTGGCGGTGGCGGTTTTCGTATTTCATCGGCCCCGGGCGAATTGCGCGTAATTTGTCGCGTTGCTCCTGCAATAGTTCTTCAAGGAAACGGCGCTGCAATGGGTCCAAGGTGATTTGGACGTGACCTGGGTATAGGGTTTGATTTGTTGAATTCATATAGTTTGTTTTCCTGGGGTGGTTAATATTCGTTTTCTTCGGAGTCGATCTCTTCTTCGAGGTTTCTGCGGTTTATTTTTCTGGCACGGGAATCCGTTAATGAATCTTCGATTGCTTCAATATGAGATGAGAGTTGCCGGAGTTGGGCTGGTTTGCACCCGAGCTTCTTTTCTATTTGCTGCAACCGGAGTGTAATCAGCGAGGGCACGCACCGGCATTTCTTTGCGATCTGTGCGCGTGTCATATGCTTGTTGCAATACAATCTGAGAACCTCGACGAGTGGCGCTTTGCGGTATTGCGTCTCGGATTCCATTTTCTCGATCAAGGCAAAGAGGCCTTTAGCCGTTCCCTCCGAAATCGGCTCGGGGGCAGGTTCTGGGGCCGGAAGCTGCAGTGGTGGTGGGGCCGGCGCTTTGAGGAGTTTTTGGACGGCGGTGTATTGCTCCGGGGTAACACGGATCAGTCCAGTGATCATGGGGTCCGGGAGAGCGGACAGGGACGGCAGTGCCGTTGGTGAAACCGTTGCTGTCCCCGCGGTTTCATTCGTGATTTCAAGTTGTGTTGTATTCATGGTTGGAAATTTAGCAAGGGCAGGGGGTCAGTTATGGGGCCGTCGAAAAGATTTTTTGGAAAAGTTATTAACATCCGCCGTCGCCAAGGCTATGGCGGACAGGCATTTTCGGTGGGAAAACTGTTTGGAAGTGGTTGATGGGGCGGTGGTTGGGAAACGGGACAGGGGTAGGACATTGGGTGTCCTAGGGAAAGTTTGCTCGTTTTCAGTTTTCGGTTTTCAGTGGGGACCGAGTTTTTCTTAACCATGAGCCACCGACTCGAAGTCGGGGCGCACTTCGTGCGGCGCAGAGTTTCGGAGGTGGTGGCGCGGGCTGGCAGGGAACCGGAGATCATTGGCTCGCGTTGGAGACTGTAACTCGTCTTTTCTATTTTTAATTCTCCAAGCAGCAAGTCCAAGTGAGGACTAACGGGGGAACTAAAAAAATCGTTGCTTAACGATTGGTAGTCGCAGGAGGGTTCGTGATTACCCTTGGGGGAGTGATTAGATCAAGATTTGTAGGAGTAAATGTTTGCACAGCAGCTGGTTTTTCGCGGGTTATTTTTGACCAGTAGCCTCCGGCAAGAAATGCCATCGTCATAGTACTCCCAACGAATCCTACTATAGTCACGAAGACTGAAATACGTAGGTGTTTCGTTAATTGAAGTACCTGTCCTACGGTTAAAGTTGAGCCCTGCTGCTGCAATGTGTCCAACATCCGAATCCATATCCCCTGTCCGGTAAATGACGAAGCTTTATTTTGAAAAAGGAGATGCTGGGCTCGGATAGCAACCAGCTTCCAAAAAGAGTCCAATGATGTAAAGAGGCCGGGTTTTAGCAGCTGATGAAATATTTTCGAGCAGTCGTCTTCGGTCGGGTTCCAATTAGACGTCAAGGATTTAAATACCAGTTTGATAAAGGCTAAATCGCCTTCCATTGCAAATTCCTCTTTCCGAATTGCGTCAAACACTTGATTTACCCGCTGCATCTGAAGGTTTGTTGTTTCCCTGCGGCAATCTAAGAGCTTGCCCAAAAAGGGTACGGTTATGTTAAATTGGCGCTCTCCTATCAACAATAGGAATACCATACAATCGTCTCCAATCCATTCTGATTCGGAAGAGCAGCTTCTGAGGGCTAAGTCTGCGATATGCTCTTGAAAACGTTTTGAATCGCTTTTAACCAATGCATTAAAAAGCTTCGGCCAAGTCGAATTTTCGGGGACCCCTTCTATACCCTGTTCCCGGAAAATGAATTTCTTGAGCGGGCGAAGTTCTGGATCGCTTTCGATTTCGACGAGAAACGAGTCTTGGTGGATTAAAGGAACCATTGACTGTTTCTAAAATAAGTGTTGAGAACTTCTGGAGACCATCCGGGGACATGTTGTAATTCCCTACTCATTTTTGCGATCAATTCAGAATAGAAAATTGTTACAGGAGTTGTAGCTGGCGCAAAGCTCCTCCATGAAGCCCAGGAAAAGTCCAAAATTTGCTGGGCAATAAACTGCAGGTCATGGTAGGTAGAGCCCTCATGGACTCGGATTAAGACAGGAGTGGGGAATTTATGGCGCTTTGCCTTTTGATGCTTAGGTCCCCGAATTTGAAGAAGACAGGAACGATTATCGAGCACGAGATTTCGCCCTCGGTCGCATAGCTCAATCTTGAAGCCATCGCTATCGGGGGTGGCCGACTCGAACATCATAAATGGATGTTCTTGCGAGATTGTCACAAACGCGTGCTTGATTCTGTATTCCCCATAACTCCGAATGAGTTGATCGACCACTTCTACCTCAACGTTTCTAACTGGTTTAAAGACGTGAAAAACTAGGCGAACATTATCTCCTCTTTTCCATCCATATTCAGCACTGAGGTGCTTTATCGAGCCTTTGAGAGATTCAAGAAGTTCATAAAAATACTCATTGAATGGCACGCTGCGTAATTGTTGGCCTATGAGATAGCGGCCCTCCCCCGAAAAGAAGGTCGTCAAACCTACGATGCGACTCTGCTCTGCGCCGGCATAGGTATTTTTCCGCTCAATTGTATTGCCAATTCCAACAATAATTTCCTTATCCACACTTTGGCTTGAGGGCAGAACCCATGGAATTCCTCCTGCTTTTGCGTACAATTGTAATGAAATTGGTCCTAGCCAATTTGCTAGAGCCTGATCGTTACCTTTCAGTCGGGTATCTAAGATACATTGGACGGGGATGCCATTTGCCATCAGTTTGGCTTTTGCTCTGAGATAAGGGTTCTCAGCCGGAGGCAAATTTTTCGTCTCCTCAAACGTTTCAACTATTGCTAAGTCAAAGCCCTTTGGGTGACGCCGCAATGCGCGAGCGATTGCGCTTTCGTAGTCAACGGGACCTTGCGAATCGATTTCTTCTGTTTCAACGACAACGTCGTGCAACCTAAATAAATCTTTATAACCTTTCCTAAAAAACTGGCTCTCAGGGATCCCGTTGATAAGTTTTGCCAGAAAATTAGTGACGTATCCGCGATTGCGTTTATGAAAAACTGCAAGTATTGAAAAAGTTTTTTTATCGAAACGAGCTCGGTCGTAAGGTCCATGTTTCCAAAGTCCACTTAGAATCGAGTCTGCAGAGGAACCTGGAGTTAATCCGAAAACGAACCTAGTCGGTTCCAGATTAAAAGAATCTCCGGGCAGACTGTCTTCCCGCGACACGTTGAAACAGAAAGAATCTAAGTTCTGATATGGTCGCTCGCTCAGCCATTTTGCCATTTTGCGAACGTTGGCAAGCATGAAACTTGGACTCACTCTCTGGATTTCATCCTCTCCAAGTGATTTAAAAATCCGGTTTGCAGTAGACGCGCCCAATTTAAAAGCCATGTAATTCCCAATTTCCTGCCTTGAGCGGCGTAAAAAGAGATGCTTTGCATCTTTTTGTTTCAGGCCTTCGTTAGTCTCGACAGTCACAACGCCATCTGAGATTGAACGCACCGGACCTAACGTTCGTTCTGGCGCTAAAATGTTTTCCAAGCCAGGCAATGGAAGCGCCTCGACTGCCGGTCTGCCAATCACATTATAACCTTCCAGGAGAAGCTCGTTAATCGTCCTTTGGAAAATCCAACGGTGTCGAATATTAATAACGAGTCCATACGTTGTAACCCCGCGCGGTTTGGCAAGTCTTACGCCGACCTCAATTAGCCTTGGAAACATTAAGACGCCTTGTAACGATTCAGGCAGAAGGCGCCTGGCAAGATCGAACTCCTTATTCACGGAAATAAAAGTCAAAGGCGAGAATTCAAGAGGGACGATGTTGGGTTGTGCCTCCTTGAACGAGCGAAATAACATATGGCGAATCAGAGATCCAACTACTTCAGAATTTTCAATAACATTTAATGTCACCGTCTCCCCAAGTTTCAGGGAGGATTCTTTCATCGGGGAAATATAAATGTGATTCGCCTGGCGAAAGAACGAGTGTGTGGAGTTGTATGCGTTGCGCAACTCCCGGAGTTGTTCATCACTGTAAAGAACTCGTGAAATCTGAAACGATTCGAACGGAAAGCTTATTGGAAAGAAGTTGGTTACCATGTCAAAATCATTTTCGGCTTTGGATTTGTTTTCCTGGATTCGGAAGACTACCTAACTTTTTGGAAAGCAAAGCATTTCCAACGTCATCCCCAAAGACGTGATGTTTTTTATAAATCTTGGCAGCTTCGTTTGGCAGTAAATCCTGCGAATGCTTTGGTGCCAAAATTCGCAATTCGGTGAATGCGAGAGTGGCCTGTTCGAATAGTTTAATTATTTCCTCATGAGAACAGTAATATAGATTACCTGCATGTTTTTGCGCCTCAGTCTCAATTGTCTGGCGTGGCGAGATGACGATTGTATTACAATGGAGGTTTTCCGGTATATATTTGGTCAGCCGTACGGATCTCTCATGCGTCAGAGCTTGCCGAACAGTTTTCATCGAAATTGCTCCTGGAGCAAATTCGTCGGTCTTTGCTTCAAATACGAAGGTTTGACGGTATAATAGATTCCAGAAGCCATCGGGTTTAGCATCACCCTCGCATTCATGGACTCTCGCCCCCAAGAGTCTGCCTAAAAATTCCAAGCCTTGGTGAAATTTCTTTGCCTCGGTACACAGAATGAAAGCTCTTTTTTCCGCGATTGTTCTATCGTACTTGGACCCTGTAACTGCAACCTCGTGCAAAAGGTTTTCAATTTCAGAAAACCATTCAGTGATAAAATCTGCATCAGATGGAATTATTGCCTGATTATTCAGATGCGATGAGAGTGATGTGAGCCATTCGATTCCAAAATTTCCTTTGGAAGCATCCTGGAGTCTTTGGCTGGATAAATCTCTGTAGGTATCGTTGTTGGTCTGTTTCCAAGTTAAGAATGCTGCTACTGCCGCCTGATGTTGCCAGAAACATCGGTAGGATCGCATTTCCTCCCCCCCTGATAGGCAACTCAAAACACGATCAGCATGTTCATATGCCTTTTGGAAAAGACCGTTCCAAAGAGCATAATTAAAATCTATCTCGAATTCTGCAGCCTTTTGCAACGTTGCGGCTCCAGAATCAGGAAATTTTTTGCACCGTGCTCGCTCAACCTTGATCCATTTCTCTGCTTCGTCCCAGTCAGGAGTGCGATTTAAAAATGACTCACATAGCTCAAGAAATTTCTCCGTCGGGCGATCTTTGGAATTTTCCAATCCGAACGAAGCTTCGGCTTGCAGTTCAGGATGCATGCCAACAAGATTCTCCTGAGTACAAAACCAAGTTAATAGTTTTTCTCCAAAGACAATTACGACGGAATAATCGCTTTCGTCTCGGGTGCATCTCCCCATTGCTTGTGTAACACGGGTTCGAATTCTATCTCGTGTAATTAAAAAGGCTTTTAGCCTCTGGGTGAAAAACAGTTCTTGCAAGCTTGCGCCTTTAGGAAGGTGACAGATCACTAAGCATCGGCAATCATCTCCAGGGAAATCAATCCCATCGTATCGATTCGCTAACACTAATGCGACAGGGCCCGTGTGCCTGCGAAACTCTTCCACCTGCGCTTCAACGTCAGCGCCATTTAGTACCGTGACCGTCGAAGGCAGGTCACCACAAAAATCCTGTCGAACAGTCGTATTGGGAACGAGAATTAGAGTTCGATTTGCTTTCGGCAGTAGTTGTTTCAGGAAATCCGATCCAACTTTGGATGAGAGTTCTGGGAAAAGAATTAGTCGGCGTCCGGTCCCTCGTTTGTCCCAGCCTTCGGGGACAGGTAAACGTGGGATTGATTTTATTCCAAACGTGCGCTCCAAATCCCCGTCTTCTCCTAGCGTCGCCGACATGTAAATTCTTTGAGTGGCTCCCACGAACGGCGCGTGGGTTAACGTAGGTGGAAGAACAGGCCGAATTTCGATTAAATCTGCTGAAAAATAAAGGTTGCAGGACGATAAGTGTTGGCAGATTAACTTCCACGCAAATTTCAGGCTCGAATACTCATCTAAAAATGCAAGAATTGCGTCGGCTAGGTTTTTTCTAATTCCCGCGAGAGCTATTGGCGAAACGAGCTCGACTACATTTTCCTGTTTTGCCGGGTTTTCTAACCGATGGATTAGAGCGTCAGTTAAAAGTCCGCGAACGAGAGCGTAGACTGCATCATACATTTTTCTATGAGCCTCCCGCTCAATTGTCAGCGTCCACATCTCCGATATAAAATTCTCTGCTGCGTGTGCGTCATCACAAATGATCACATTTGGATCACATATGCGCGGATTCGTATTAAAGACCCCGCTATAGGTGGAAACTGCCACAGCTTTAGCCTGCTGGTATGAATAGAACGCATCATCGTCATAACCAGACTGGTTTCCTGTTAAAAGAGAAGTCGGAACTCCGTATTTTTGTGCTTGTGAATGGACCTGAGCGCATAGCTGCTTGGTGGAACAAAGAAATGCCACGCGTTGCCCCCTGCTTTGCCTACGATATTCGGCAATCATCAACCCCACCAGTGTTTTCCCTGTTCCTGTCGGAAGTTCTAACGCTAAATCTTTGCTTTCCAAGTGAGAGCCATGGTAGCTATCGAGGACCTTTTCTTGGTGCCCCCATAGGAATTTGATTGTCGGATCTCGCTTTAGATCGCGAAAAAGTAGAACCGGATTTTCAACATTTGTTTCTTTGGTTGTTGGAATTCGGAAGAGACTCATAAAAATCCATTGCCCGCAGCAGTCAATTTTTTTCCCTAGAAGTGGCAGACCACGCTTTCATGATCACAGTTTGCACAGAACAAATAAATCTACACCAAAAATTTAATCAGCGAATTGAGCCGCTAAAGTTGCTGAAAGCTTTTGCGTATTACGTACTCCGACTGAACAAATGCGCGGCTGGGGGTTCCTCCTCCCCCAGCCGCGTGGGTGGTTCATTCCTGAACCGTGCGGATCGATGAGGCGGTTTCTTTGTATTGGGCTACTACGGCGGAGGCGGTGGTTATGATTCGGTCCACCAAGGCTAACGGGGCGAGGACTTTGGCGTGGTTGCCCCAGCTCAAGACCCAGCGCTCTATTTCTTCCAGGCCGCTCAAACGCATCTGAATGCGGCACGCGCCGTTGGGCATCTCATCGGTTTTCTGGCTCGGGTGCCATTGGCGTCCGCGCAGCAGGTCCGCCGCCCAGGCATCGAATTCAATCACGACGGAGTAGTCGCCTTCGCCTTTCATCACAGTAAAGCTGCCTTCCAAGTATTTCGCCGGATCGAAGTTGGCCGGTTTTTCGAATCGTTCGTCTGTGACAATGGGAGAGGTAATGCGGCCCAAGGCGAAGGTGCGGATGTCCATACGCTGAATGTCGAAGGCGAGCACATACCAACGGTTATCAATGCAGGTGAGGTGATAAGGATGGACCAAGCGTTCACCAGATTCTGGATCGCCCAGTTTGCGATATTGGAATTGGAGGATGCGATTCTGCTGAACCGCGCGGGTGATGGTCTGGAAAGTTTCCAGATCCGCATCCTCGGGGGCCAACGGGCGGAAGGAGAGGGCTTCCTGGAGATGGTTGAGGGAGTAGCGCTCGCGGGTGTCGAGTTGGCCGCTCATTTTCTGGAAGGCGTTTTGCAAGGGCTGATGGAACGGGGTGCCGCTGTATTGGCCGATGGCCTTATTTGCAATCAGGAAGGCGAACATCTCCGCCTCGGAAACGGCCGGTGTGCCGGGCAGGCTGTCCACCGGCCGAGAGTAATAGAATCCGCGGCGTTTGCGGTCGAAGCAAATGGGGAGGTCATAGTGGTCGCGCATGAATTCGAGGTCGCGCTTGATGGTTTTGAGGGAGACGCCGAAGTCTTTGCAGAGGGATTTGCGATTGGGGAATTCACCGGCGGAGATACGGTCGTGGATGCGGAAGATGCGTTCCATGGGTTCGCGACGCAAGCGCCGCCCAGCGGCGCTGGAGGAAGTAGAATTCGTTGATAGATGGGAGTTCGTAGCTGAGGGCTTTGATTCAGGAAAGGCCTGGCAGAGGGTGAGGCAGGCGCGCACCGATTCGGGTCTCATGCGGCGCTTGGAGGCGCGGATGAAGCCCAAAAATTTGGATTGGATGTTTTCGTTAGAGTGACTGTTATTTTTGTATTTAGGATTATTTTTCATGCGCAAATCCTAGCGAGGGGGGTAGGACATCCGCTGTCCTACCCAAAAAAAAGTTAAAATATTTTTTTGGGGTAAAAACCCACTTAGGAGAGCGCATGGATGGGATTCTGGATTGAGATTTAAGGAGAGACGGTCGCTACGCGTAACGGACTTGCTCGGTTGAATGATTGAATAATTTCCGTCGCTCTTTGAAATTTTATGTTCGGTGCTTAATCCCGGCGAACGCAGGTCCCGGGGGCCTCTGGTAATTTGCGCCATTGGCCCCCGACTTCTTACATTGGTTCCCCGTTGAATTAGGAATTCCGAAGAAGTTTTCAGGGCGGTGCATATTGCTCTTCTTTCGCACGGTTTTAATTCAAATTGAGTTCGAGCAGTTAATCCGCTTTTTATGTACAAGTTCCTGATGCCGTCTCGCCAATGTTGCCTGTTCGCCATCGGCTGGGTTGCGCTTCTCGCCCCGGCGGTCGCACTGGATGATCCATGCGCACAGCCGTCTCCCGAGGAAATGGCGAAGGCCGCCGGTGTCACCCTGCCGAAACGTCCCTGGCACGTTGCCAATATCTGGTGGGATTTCTCCAGAAAAACCGAGCACTTTGAATCGCTCTCCATGGATGTGACAATCGACCGCGATGTGCCCTCCACTTACAACCTCTACATTGCGCCGGTCGGCGTCGCCCATATCAATGGGATGCAATTCTACGGCGGGCTCCAGGCCAACATCAATGGCTGGGCATCGAAAGAATCCCGGGAGCGGGTCTTTCCCGGAAAAGGCGCCATTTTTTCCCGCTGGTCGAATGACAAGAAAACGCCCATCGGCCTCGAGCACGTACGTGCCGCCGGCCCGGATTGCCTGGTGGAAAGCGCGGGATACGAAGGCGAGTTCGCCAGTGTACGCCGTCCCTTCGCGTGGACCAAAGGCACCTACATCTATGAAATCGTGAAGGGCAAAACCGAGCAGGCCGACGGGCATGCCCAGACGTGGTTTGATTGCCAGATCAAGGATGCAAAGGGCGCGGTGCATCCAATCGGCAGCCTCCGGTTCGAGGGCGAGGACTTTACCTTTTGGGAAAAGCATTCCGCGTTTGTGGAGGTTTACAGCACTTCAAAGATCCCGAAGTCAAACATTCCAAAAGTAAACGTGACGTTCGGCTGGCCACGGATTAATGGGCGCAAAGCGCCAGTGCAAAAGGTAAGCGCGTATTATCCGCACGACAGCGGACCAGCCTCGCCCGATTGCGCGTGGGTGAAGGCGGATGGCGAGAACTGCGTGGTGGAAGTGGGCCCGATTTTTAAGCGCGATGAAGCGAAACGGAGGCATTCGGTTGAAATCGGAATGGGGAAGCACTGACTATACTGGCAAACCGCACGGGGGTCGTTTAGGGTGAATGACTCTTATGGGCGTGGAACGATCAACGTTTGGGCCGGAATGTTTCATCAATCGGGAACTGAGCTGGCTGGAATTCAACCAGCGCGTGCTGAATGAAGCGCTCGATGCGCGCACTCCCCTGCTCGAACGCGTCAAATTTTTCTGCATCTTCAGCTCGAATCTCGACGAATTTTTCGAAGTGCGGATCGCCGGGCTGAAACAGCAAATCGAGAGTCCCGTCGTCGAGAAAAGCATGGACGGCCTGACGGCGAGCGAGACTTTTCGCGCGTTGCAAAAGAAGGTGCGCGAGTTGGTCGCGCGGCAATATCAATGCTGGCGGGAAGACCTGCGACCCGCGCTGGCCAAAAACCAAATCCGCTTTCCGAACCTGAATGAATTGAGCAAAGCCGACCTGCTCTGGGTGGAGAACTACTATCGCAAACAGGTCCGACCCGTCCTGACGCCACTCGGCCTCGATCCAGCGCATCCCTTTCCGCAACTGCTCAACAAATCGCTGAATATCATCGTGCAATTGGAGATCAAGCAGCACGGAACGATCAATCGGCGGCTGGCAGTGGTGCAGGTCCCGCGCGTGCTGCCACGCCTGGTGCAAATGCCCGGAACCAATCTCAGTCAGGACTTTCTCTTTCTCGGTTATATCATCGGGCATTACCTGCAGGACCTATTTCCCGGGACGAAGATTTTGGGCTTCTGGCATTTCCGTGTAACGCGCAACAGCGAACTTTATATCGACGAAGAGGATGCCGCCAACCTGCTCAAAGCCGTCGAAGCCGAATTGCATAATCGCCGTCGCGGCGACGCAGTCCGCCTGGAAGTGGAGAAAGATTGCCCGCAGGAAATCATCAGCCAGCTTCTCGAAAATCTCCGCCTTGAGGAAGAGGATCTCTACATCATTGATGGCCCGCTCAATCCCACGCGCCTGATGGCGATTTACCAGGGGGACCATTCACCCGAATTGCGCGACCCTCCCTTTGTGGGACCCGTCGCGCAAAGCTTGCGCGACCATACCGATTTGTTCGCGGCCATTCGCGAGCGCGATATTCTATTGCATCATCCTTACGAGAATTTCAGCAGCGTTGTGGATTTTCTCAAACTGGCGGCCGAAGATCCGAACGTGCTCGCCATCAAACAGACCCTCTATCGCACCGGCGGCGATCGGCAAATTGTCGGGGCCTTGATGGAGGCCGTGAAGAACGGCAAGCAAGTCACGGCGGTGGTGGAACTGAAGGCGCGCTTCGACGAAGCGAATAATATCCGCTGGTCGCAGCAATTGGAGGAAGCGGGTGTCCATGTCGTTTACGGTTTGGTGGGGTATAAAATCCACGGAAAGATTTGCCTGGTCGTGCGAAAAGATGACGATGCGATCCGCCGCTACGTGCATCTCAGCACGGGCAACTACAACCCCACCACCGCGCGCCATTACACCGACGTGGGTTTATTCACGTGCCGGGTGGATTTTGGTGAAGATGCAACGAACCTGTTCAACCTCCTGACAGGCGTCTGCCAATTTCAAGGGACACGGAAGCTGCTGGTCGCGCCGTTCGAATTACACGCGCGCATTTTGAAACTAATCCAGCGTGAAAAAGAGAATGCGCAACGCGGATTGCCCGCGCGCATCATCGCCAAAATGAACGCGCTGGTGGATCGCGAAACAATCGAAGCCCTCTACCAGGCATCGCAAGCCGGGGTGAAAATAGACCTGATTGTTCGAGGCATTTGCTGCCTGCGCCCAAAGGTAAAAGGGTTGAGCGAAAATATCACGGTAAGAAGTGTTATCGACCGGTTTCTCGAACACAGCCGCATCTTCTACTTCGAAAATGGATGCCAGCCTGAGATAATCGCCGGCAGTGCTGATTGGATGCCGCGCAACTTCTTCCGGCGCATCGAAATCATTTTCCCCGTGGAAGACGGCAACCTGCGGGAACGCATCCGCGGCGAAATCCTCGACACCGCTTTGGACGACAACACCAAGGTGCATATCCTGAATGCTGACGGGACCTATAGCCGTCCCTCGCCGAAAAAAGGCGCGACGCCACGCCGGAGCCAAATGGAATTCATTGCCCGGACGCTGGGGGAGACGAAAACCCAGCGGGTCCGCAGCAAACAAAAGGGGAAATATCCCGAAATGAAGTTGGCGAAAAAACCCTCCCCGCGCTGATGGCGGCTTGACCCTTCTTCTGTTTACTGCAAGAACAGTCCCATGTTCATCCGAAGTGTTTTGCTCCTTTCGACCAGTGTGGGTTGCGTCATCGCCGCGCCCATTAAGGATATCCAGTTTCGAACGTTGCAGTTGAACGATAAGTTCTGGAGCGAAGGCGCCAACTTTGGCGATTTCAACCACGATGGTAAAAAGGACATTGTCTCCGGTCCTTACTGGTATGAAGGCCCTGATTTCACCAACCGGCACGAATACGCCGACGCCACCGAAACATTCAAGCACAAGAAAGCAGACGGCACGGAGGAAGCTATACCCGGCTTCGAGGGCGCATTTGGTGAAAACAATGCCTACTCAAAAAACTTTTTTGCCTTCACCTGTGATTTTAATTCAGACGGGTGGGATGACATACTAATTCTCGGTTTTCCCGGCGAACTATCCTGGTGGTATGAGAACCCAGGCAAAGGCGCAAAAGGGAAAGGGCTTTTTCATCATAAAAAAGGCCAATCAGTTCCCGAGGGGCATTGGATTCGCCATGACGCCCTCGAAATTACCGATAATGAATCGCCTACTTTCGAAGACATTACGGGAGACAGGAAACCGGAGATTGTCTGCATGTCCAAAGGCGCCATTGGCTATGCGCAACCGGATTGGAAAAATCCCACCAACAAATTCACGTGGCATCCCATCTCGCCCAATAACAATTACCACCGTTTCACCCACGGATTTGGCATTGGCGACGTCAACGGTGACGGTCGGAGGGATATTTTGGAAAAGAGCGGATGGTGGGAACAGCCAGCTTCCCTCGCCGGCGATCCCATCTGGAAAAAGCATGAATATCCTTTCGCCCCGGAACAAGGCGGCGCGCAAATGTACGCCTATGACGTCAATGGCGACGGCCTCAACGACGTCATCACGAGCTTGAACGCGCATGCCTTCGGCCTCGCCTGGTATGAACAGGTGCGGACTAATGGTGAAATCACTTTCAAGAAACATGAGATCATGGGCAAGACCCCCAATGACCACGGCGTGGTCTTCTCACAATTGCACGCTATCGATCTGGTGGACATGAATCACGATGGAATAAAAGACATCGTGACGGGCAAACGTTTTTGGGCCCATGGCAAACATGGCGATGCTGACCCAACCTCGCCGCCGGTGCTTTACTGGTTTGAATTGCGCCGCGACAAAACCCATAACGTGGATTTTATTCCACATCTCATCCATAACGATTCCGGGATTGGAACGCAGGTGATCGCGCGTGATATCAATGGCGATTCGATTCCGGATATTGTCGTGGGAAACAAAAAAGGAACGTTTGTTCATCTGTCCGAGAAGGCGCGGAAGAAATAAGGCGATTGGTTTGCTTTTTTCCAGGTAGGGACATCGCAGCCCGATTCAATCGGGCCGCAACTATACAGTTCTGACTCTGCAATGTTCGTCCCTATTTCGGTGAATCCGAGGACGTCGCAGCGCGACGTCCCTACCTCGCAGCAAGAACCAGAGGATATATCCGTTATTCCACGGAAATATTTCTCCAATACGCATTTCCAGGAATTAGGTCTTTGAGGCGCACGCGTTGATAAAGCCGTATTTGAATTGTTTTCCCCGCGAACTTCGTAAGATCAATGGTCACACTTTCCCAGAGGCGCTCACCCGACTTTTGCGCAGTGCCATTGATGAGCTTATGAAACACTCGCTCATTGCCAGCGTAAGCCTCGAATTCCCACGCCCGGCCGGCGTCAGCGCCAAGCTCCAACTTTAATTTTGAATGCGCCGCAACGGTCATGTCGCGCCGAAGAACCACGCCGCGCACTTCGTCCCGGGGGATTGTCGCCAATACGTTGCCATCCAAATACGTAATGCCACGAAGATTGCCCATGCCACCCCCTGCCCCGCCAACTCCGGCCCTCTCTAATTTCCAATCCTTGTTCCAATACTGCATCAAATCGCCCAACTGAAATAATTCGGCGGGTTGCGTGAGTGGCTCTTCCTTTCGGGCCAGCAAGGTCGTTCCTTCAACCTTTCCCCCATGGCTTGCCAGAAATTTCTCGCCGATTTTCGCCGTGCGCAGCGCCAGTTCGGATATTGATTCATCCACCGGCGGCGTGAGTTTGACCGGCCCCAGTTTGTCACCGCGAATTCGGTCATGGAGCGGTTCAATCAAATGCCGGGGAATTGCCTTCATGCCGTGCATGGCGCCAATGACCGCGGCTGCGTTGGCCGCGTTGCAATCCGCATCTGTGAAATCTGCCGCGCGATAAATAATATTAACCGTCTTCAGGAAATCGCCTTCCCCAAACCAAACTCCCAGCGCGGCAAGGCCGCCGTTCGGCATGGCGTTATTCGTGGCGGGATATTCTATATGCCAGCGGTCCTCGAGGTAATCCGCAATTTCCTGCCCGGATTTCCCGGCGTCCGCCATAGCGATTAATTCATTCAACATGCGCCGGTAGGGTGATTTCGGATGAATCAGTTTCGCCGCTTTTCGCACAACAGTTTTTGGATCCGTTTCCGTGAAGGCAAGGCTGACCATTCCAGCAACAAAGACTGCCCCGTCCACAGCTTCGGCATAGCCATTGACGTGCCCGAATTCGCGGGCCAGCTTGCCAGCCAGGTTGGGCTGGCCCGGCGCGAGTAAACCATAAATATCTGCGCTAAACTGCGGCCCGATGGAATACCAGAGTTTGTTGTAGCGAGGATGCCCGCAAGCCGGAGCAGGAATTCCTTTTTCCAGGTTCAGCCTCGCCTGCTCACTCGAACCCCAGGACCCGCAGTTGTTTTCATGCCACTGCTCGCCTAATTGCGCTACCGTCAAACCAACGCCGTGCTTCTCAAAGGCCCGGAGCGCGCACATCTCGTAATACCAATCGTCATCGACAATCGCGCCGTCCACCGGCTTGGGGTACTGATCCACCCATAGCGTGGAAGCAACCTTGTGCTCGAACTGGAATCCCATCAGGCAGGCCACGATCTGCCCCACCCACGCTGCCTGAACGCGATCGACATATTCTGTTTGGGAAATACGCAGCCATTCGTTGGACTCTCCATGCCCCAAAGGCGAAAACGCGCAAGTAAAGACAAACGAGGCAACAACAAACTTCTTCATAACGGATTGCGTCGCATCATGCCGCGGCGCATTTCCAATGCAAAGGCGTTTTCCACGCTTTTCCCTTTTCCAGACTCAACGCGTTAACTACTGTCGTGGCCATGAATCGCGCAGTATTTTTCGACCGGGATGGCACTCTCATCCAGGAAAAGGAATACCTGCATCTGCCGGAGGACGTCGCCATTTTTCCAGGCGCCGCTGGCGCCCTGAAGGCCGTTATCGAGTCAGGATTTCACCTCTTCATGGTGACCAATCAATCCGGCGTGGGTCGCGGTTATTTTACCATGGACGATGTTGAGCGCGTGCATGCGCGGATCGCGGACGAACTCGCGCGTGATGGCGTTAAGATCGAGAAAATTTATGTGTCGCCGGACGCACCCGACCAACCGAGCCGGTATCGGAAGCCGTCGCCCCAATTTCTATTTGATGCCCGGGACGAGTTCGGCCTCGACCTGGCCCAAAGTTACATGATCGGCGACAAGTTCATCGACGTTGAAACAGGCTGGAATGCAAAGGTCAAACAATGCATTCTGGTCCGAACAGGATACGGCAGCGGAGTCGAGCGCGACCGCCGGGCGGAGCTGCGGGATGCCATCGTGGTGGACGGACTTCCGGAAGCTGCCGATTATATTTTGCACCCATGAATAAAAGCATGACAACAAAACGTGCCGTCGCTTCCATCAAAACGAGACGCACAATCGAGGGAATGTCGGCGGTCCTGCTCCCCTTCACACCCGCGGGCAAAATCGATTTCAATTCGTTCACGCAAAACGTGGCCCGCACCTTCAAGGCTGGATTGCAGCCCGCGGTGAATATGGACACGGGCTACACTAATTTGCTGACGCCGGATCAGCGGCGCGAGGTGTTGAGCGAGACCAAGCGTGTGGCGAAAGGAAAACCGTTTGTCGCCGGTGCATTCGTGGAGGGATTGCCGGGAGATTTCTTTTCCAACTACCAAAGCGCCATTGCGGAAATTCGCGATGCGGGTGGCACTCCCATTTTGTTTCAGTGCACAGCATTTAAGAAATTGCGTCCGGCAGCCCTTGTGCAAACCTACGCGAGACTGGGAAGCCTTTGCGAGAAGGTGCTCTGGTTCGAGTTGGGGGAAATGTTTGTGCCTTTCGGCCAGATTTATCCGCTCGAGATCGTGCGCGAATTAATGCAGATACCGCAAGCCGCAGGCATGAAACACTCTTCCCTGCAACGCGGATTGGAATGGGAGCGGCTGGAACTGCGCGACCGTATTCGCCCACAATTCAAGATCTACACGGGTAACGATCTGGCTATCGACATGGTCATGTATGGCAGCGATTACCTCCTGGGGCTTTCCGCATTTTGTCCGGAAGCGTTTGCTCTGCGCGACGAATATTGGAGCAAATCCGACGCTCGCTTCTACGAGTTAAACGATCTTTTGCAGTATCTCGGGTTCTTTGCCTTTCGCCCGCCCGTTCCAGCTTATAAACACACGGCTGCGCAGTTTTTGAAATTGCGAAAACGAATCAAGCATAACCAACCACATCCAAAAGCGGCGCGGCGTCCCGAGAGCGACATTGCAATCCTAGAAGACATTTCGCGGCGCCTGGATGCGTTGGTGGATGTCTAATTGGTAACAATTCCTCCGGACCGACTCAGCCATCTGACTCGGGCTCTCCTCTCCCAAACTCCCTAGCGCGTCGCTCGACTTCTCCGCAAAGCAAAACGGGGTTTTCCCGAATTGTTCCCCTCTCTGCATTGGGGAACCTTGCATTAAGGAGGCAGTCGCTAGTGAGACAAGGGATGGTCAGGAGATCATCAATAATCCAAGGCTCACTGGTAACAAAAACACGTTCGGTATGAGACCATTGGTTTCAGTTATTATTCCGGCATACAACGCCGAAGCTCATCTGGAAGAGACGCTTCGCTCCGTCACCAGCCAATCCTACCGCAACCTGGAAATCATCGCGGTTGATGACGGATCAACGGATGGAACACGCGCAATCCTTGAAACATGGGCGCAAAAAGATTCGCGCATCAAAGTGTTCACTCAAGCCAACGCCGGCGTAGCAGCCGCGCGCAATCTTGCCATTGCTAAATCCACCGGGCAATACGTCGCGCCGATCGATGCAGACGATATTTGGTATCCGGCCAAAATCGAGCGCCAGGTCACTGGTCTGGAGGAAGCCGGCGAAGAAGTGGGCGTGTGTTACGCCTGGTCAGTTTCGATCGATGAAAAAGGCTCAGTCACAGACGTAGGTCCCAAAGTCGAATTAACCGGAAAAGTACACACTGCTCTGGTTCTCAGGAATTTTGTGGGCAATGCCAGTGTTCCCCTCTTCCGCCGCAGCGCCTTGGAACTGGTTGGTTACTATAACGAGGATTTGAGGAGAGAGGATGCCCAGGGATGCGAAGACTGGGAGATTACTTTGCGCCTGGCCGAGAAATACCAGTTTAGCGTCGTTCCCGAATATCTGGTTGGCTACCGCATCTATGAGAAATCGATGTCCTGCAATCATCTCGCCATGGGTCGTTCCTATGAACGTGTCCTGGCGGAGGTTCAGGCTCGTCACCCGGCCATGCCCGCTCACATTTTCCGCTGGTCGCAGAGTATTTTTTATCTCTACCTCACACACAAGAGCAGCCTCGCGGGGGATTTGCCTAGCGCTTACCGTTGGTTGAGCCAGGCAATCGATGCCGATCCCGCAGCTCTTCTGCTCCCATGGGTGGCGCGGAATTTTGTCACGCAATCTTTACGGTCCGTGCTTTATCGAATTATCCAGGACCCTCGCGTCTGGCGGCAATTTCGCCGGCCCGGAATGATCGGTCGCCCGATGAGTTACGCCGAGGTGCTGGCCGGGAAATATCGCCGCCACGCCGTGCGGTTCTGGGACCGAATTCAATTGCAACGTTGGTTCAACATCACGCAAACCCGTTCATTTTCCTGCTAATATGGAAACTCGCATCAAAGTCATCACGCTCGAACTCAGCGAGGCCTGGCCGAAGCTGGACGGTTTGGAAGGTTACGCCAGGGCGCGGCTCTATCTTCTCTGGGCGGGGGAACCTCTAGGGATGTTGGATGTTCCCGTATTTGAAAATCAATGTGATCCCAAACAGGTCCGGGAGGAAATCCTGGAAAAATATGGCAATACACTTCTGGCCAAGCTGCTGCGCGCGTCCCTGCGCCAGCAGGGGCCGGAAGAAGGATGGAATGCCGCAGACCTCACGCAACGTCCGCTGCGCCAGCCGCATCAAAAATTGCCGTCCATTTCCGTGGCGGTTTGCACACGCGACCGAACCGAAGACTTGGTGCGTTGCCTCAACTCCCTGCAACGGCTCGAACATGCCCCGGCAGAAATCCTGGTCATCGACAACGCACCCAGCACCACTGCCACTCACGATTTGATTTCCTATTTTTTCCCGGACGTCCGCTACATCATCGAACCACGCCCCGGGTTGGACTTCGCGCGAAACCGCGCCATTCTGGAAGCCACCGGCGAAGTGATCGCCTTCACCGATGACGACGTGGTGGTGGATTCCAAGTGGACACGGGCTCTGGCCAGTCTGTTTGCTTCGGATTCGCAAGTCATGGCCGCCACGGGTTTGGTCATTCCTCATGAACTGGAAACCAAAGCACAACAACTCTTTGAAGACTACGGCGGGTTCTCGCGAGGGTTTGAGCGCAAATGGTACCGCCCCAGTGCGAAAGAGCAGCAGTCATTGGCTGAAATTCACGGGGGGACAGGCAAATTTGGCACAGGCGCCAACATGGCCTTCCGACGCTCCCTGTTTGCCAAAATCGGTTTATTCGACATAGCTCTCGACGTTGGAACTCCCACGAATGGCGGCGGCGACCTGGAAATGTTTTTCCGCGTGCTCAAGAACGGCTGCGCGCTGGTCTACGAACCAGCAGCCATGGTGCGGCATCGCCATCGTCGCAGAATGGAAAAGCTGGCGACCCAAATTGCCAACAACGGCATCGGATTCTACTCCCACCTGGTTCGTTCCGCACTGGCCTATCCCGAAGAACGACGTGGATTCCTGCGCCTGGGATTATGGTGGTTCCGATGGTGGAACGTCCGGCGATTAGCTCAATCATTTTTCAAACCCACCCCTGTTCCAAGACATCTGATCGTTGCCGAATTGCTCGGCTCCATCAAAGGACTGACTCGATATCAAAAAGCTCTGGCAAATCGCGATCAGATTCTCCAGCAATTCGGGCCACAGCCAGAGTTGACCAGCGAGGCAACGTTTGGGATCAATCACGCAACCAGGGTCGGAGTGGCTGTGCGCGAAATTGATTTGCGATCTGGCCTCCGAGATATCTGCGATGTCATCGAATTCAGCCGCACACGCGTCTTTCTCTCTTGGAATGGGAAACATCTTGGCAAAGTGGACATCGAGAATAATGGCTGTCCCATTTCCGCGGAATGGCTGGGAGACGAAGCGATCAAGGAACTTGGATTGAATCTGCTGCATGGAGGCCGCCTGGAAATCAATGGCAACATTTGGTCCACTGCCATTGAAGATCTGCGGAAACACTTTGATAAGACCACCTCCCCGGCGAACACAACACCCAAGCCGATGCGCGTTTCAGTGGTTGTAGCCACATGCGATCGTCCGGACGATTTGCGGAATTGCCTCGCCTCCTTATCCAAACAAGTGACCCGCCACGAAGTTGAAATTGTGGTGGTCGACAACAAGCCGGCCTCCGGACTGACGAGCGAGGTCGTGGCGGAATTCCCCGGAGTTCGCCTCGTGCGGGAGCAGCGGGTGGGGCTCTCGTATGCCCGGAACACGGGCTTTCGCGCCAGTTCAGGAGAAATATTGGTCACAACCGATGACGATGTCGTCATGCCAGCCAACTGGCTGGAGAACCTCGTGGCGCCCTTTGCGCGCAACGACGTGATGCTTGTCACCGGAAACGTCCTACCGCTCGAACTTGAGACTGCCTCACAAATCGAGTTCGAGAACTACGGCGGATTGGGGCGGGGATTCGGGCGCCGCGAATACAATCGCGCCTGGTTCTACCGCTTCAACCGCCGTTCCGCCCCCACGTGGGAAATCGGCGCGACCGCCAACGCCGCCGTGCGCGCTTCGGCCCTGCAGGAAGCGGGAATCGGGTGCCTGGAGGAAACTCTGGGAGCTGGCACCCCCACCGGCTGCAGTGAAGACACCTATCTCTTTTATAAGATCCTGAAAGCCGGCCACACCATTATTTATGAGCCCGCAGCCATGGTCTGGCACAAACATCGTCGCACCAATGCCAGCCTGCGCCGCCAGATATTCAACTACAGCAAAGGCCACGCTGCCTACCATCTGCTCACCTTCCTGCGTGAGGGAGACGGGCGCGGGTTGGTGCGAATCTGGGCGGAACTGCCGCGCTATTACCTGGATTGCATTATCAAACGGCTGACGGGCCGGGGCCATATTTCGTTGCGACGCCTCGCCCTGGAAATTGCCGGCAACCTCGCTGGTCCATTCGCGCTGCTTCATTCCGTGTTGCGCTGCCGGGCAATCGAGCGCGCCAGCAAAAGCTCGCCCTGCGAGAAGGCCGCCGCTTCGTCCGGCACTGCCGGCTTATCAAAAATGAAAATCGCAGGAGGGGTTGCGTGAACGGGAATTTGGAAGCAACGCGCCGATTGGTGCACCTGCGAGACCTGGTCCATCAATTGGTGTTGCGCGACCTCAAAGGCAATTACCGTTCTTCCTTTTTGGGAATTCTTTGGTCGCTGATGAATCCCCTGCTCCAGCTTTTAGTGTTCACCTTTCTCTTTCGCGTGGTGATGCCGCTGGGCGCCGGCAGTTCCGCGGCCCTCTTTGCGGGACTGATCGCCTGGACGTGGTTCCAAATTTCCATGACGCAAGCGACCACAGCGATTACCAGCCATCGCGAACTCATTCGACGGCCCGGTTTTCCACAACTAATTCTGCCGGTCGTGACGGTTGCAACGAACTTAATCAATTTCACTTTGGCCCTGCCCTTGTTGCTCACCTTCCATCTGCTGATGGGAGGAAAAGTTCATGGTGCTCTCTTTTATCTGCCGGTAATCATGGGGCTCCAATTTCTCTTCACCCTGAGCCTGGCCTATTTCCTCGCCGCGTTGAATGTGTTGTTCCGGGATACCCAACATCTCGCGGGCGTGGTCCTGCAAATGCTTTTTTACGTCACGCCCATTTTCTACAGCCTTGAACAGGTGCCCGAGAGATTTCGCGCCGTCTATCAAGTAAATCCCCTGCTGCATCTCGTTGCCGCGTATCGCGCGATTCTGATCCAGGGCGTCTCACCGGATTGGACGAACCTGTCCATGGTGACGCTAGTCACAATGGTCTTACTGGGCGCGGGCTATTCGCTGTTTTGCAAAACGTGCGACGCCTTTGTGGAGGAGCTTTGATGAGTGCCGCCATTTCCATTAGCAATGTCACAAAAGTTTTTAAGCGCCGGCCAGCCGGAGCTCCACGGAGTTTGAAAGAGGCTGTTCTCAAAGGATTTACTCGCGACGGCCACCAAGTTCACACGGCCTTGCGCGACATCAACCTAGAGATCGAAAAAGGCAAAATGGTAGGAATTATCGGCGCGAACGGCGCAGGGAAATCGACTCTGTTGCGTCTGATCGGCGGCGTGGGGAAACCAACCAGCGGCAGCATCTCCGTGGCAGGTTCGATCGGCGCGCTCCTGGATCTCACGGCGGGGTTTCATCCCGACCTGACCGGACGCGAGAATGTTTTCATCACCGGAGTCATCTGCGGGATGACACGGCGCGAAACGGCCGAGCGCTTCGACGATATAGTGGCGTTCGCGGAATTAGCGCAGCACATTGATGAACCAGTCCGCACCTATAGCTCGGGTATGCAGATGCGACTGGGATTCGCCATTGCGATTGCCGCGCAGCCCGACATTTTATTGATCGACGAAGTGCTGGCCGTTGGAGACCTCGCTTTTCAACAAAAATGCCTCGATCGCATCAATTCGATGAAGCGGTCTGGCTGCACCATTCTGCTGATTTCCCATGATGTGTCGCAAATCCAACAACACTGCGATGAAGCCGTCTGGCTGCGGAAGGGAACAGTTGTCACTCAGGGAGAACCTGAACGAGTCATTAACGAATACGCGGCAGAGATGCGGAATGAAACCCGCCGGCGAACGCCGACTTCGTGCAACGCAATACTAAGCAGTTCCGGGATTGAACTACGGCCAAACGAGAATCGATTCGGGTCCCTCGAAATGGAAATCAGTTCTGTCGCGTTGCGCAACGAGCGCGGCGAAGTCGTCTCCGCGCTGGATTCAGGACAGCCTTTGCGAGTGGAAATCAGCTACACCTGCAAGACTCCCATTGCCGCGCCCATTTTTAGCGTCAGCGTCAGCCGCGAGGATGGCCTGGTATGTTACGACACCAATACCCTGTCCGCTGGCGTACCTGTTCCCACGGTCACAGGTAACGGAACGGTCACTTTGATGATCGAACGCCTGGAACTCACCGCCGGGAAATACTTTGTGGATGTTGGAATTTACGAAAAAGAATTTTCGTTTGGATACGACTACCATTGGCATGTGTATCCATTGTCCATCGTCGCACCCGCCCGCAAAGGCATTCTCCATTCCCCGGAAAAATGGGCGATTCAATCAGGCACTGAAATCGCGAACGCAGCCAATGATCGATAGTCCGAGGAAGTCCAGATCGTACATCTCCCGCGATATGTATTTCAATCGTGATTGCGATCGTAGGGGCGTGGCTATCGGTCTCTAGTGACCCGCGTTCTCACGAGCGCAGCTACAGGAGATGAACCCGCTCGGTGCCGCTAAAAATGCGCCACAACTTCAATCTCCACGCTGGCCGCTTTCGGCAACGCCGCTACCTGGATGGTGGAACGCGCCGGAAAATCGCTCGTGAAATATTTCGCATAGACTTCATTCATCGACGCAAAATCGGCGAGGTTCACCATGAACACCGTGCTTTTCACAACGTTCTTAAACGTCAGGCCCTGGTCTTCCAGAATTGCCTTCACATTTTCCAGCACGCGTTCGGTCTGCACTTTAATATCGCCAGCCACCAGGTTTCCATTGGCGGGTTCAATGGGAATTTGTCCCGCGCAAAACAAGAGGTCCCCGACCCGAACTGCATGATTATAAGGTCCGACCGCTGTGGGTGATTTCGCAGGTTTGATGATTGTTTTTGTCATATTATTTTTTCTCCTCGTACCAGGCCATTTGGATATTTTCCAAAATCTTTTCATTGGAGGCATCCGCCTTATCTTCAAAATCCTCCAGTTCAGTGACCATTTTGTGAAGCTTGGGAAAACTTAGTTTGAGCGGGTCCTGGTCCGGAAATTTATCGGCCAGGGCCCAGGCGATTTCTTCAGAATCTCTCCACGTCAATTTCATGGGCAGGCATTTAGCCATTGAACCCGGGCTCTCGCAAGTGGGAACACCAAGGCAAACGCATCTTAATTGGCAAGTGGAGCGCGACCATCTCGGTTCGGCGTCTTGTCGACCGAATCCCAGACGGTCCATATTCCTAAAATCTAGAGGATTGCTCTCCCTCACCCTCATTCCCTCTCCCCATGGAGAGGGATGAACGTTGTTGCCGTCCGGCTCATCCTCCGCCCCTGGATTACGTTTCCATCCGGAGGGGTTGGATCCACCGAAAACAGCGCGGATCACTAGATACTCAGCGCAAGGCGGGAACACCCGGATTTACCGCGAACCCTTGCGTGGATTGCGGCGGACACGATGCGGGCCGGGACGCCCCTCATGGCGCTGCTCCACGTTCAAAGTCCGAAACTTGCGTTTGGGCTCAATCGTTTTTGGGCGGGCTCGGGGTAGCAGTATGATGGGACAACCTTCGAAACCAAAACCCCTGCGCAATTCTCCGCCCAAATATTTTTTATACTGGTCGGAAAACAGTTCGTCATTATTGACGAACAGGACGAACGTGGGCGGCGCCTGGCGCACCTGCGTGGCGTAGAAAAACTTCAGGCGATGACCGGCCGAACTTACCGGCTGCCGCCGTTCCACGGCGTCATTCAGGGTGCGATTGAGAATCCCGGTCGGGACCTTCTGTTCCAACTGGGCTCCGACATAGCGGATGACTTCCAACAAACGGTCGAGATTAAAACCCGATTTTGCCGATGTAAAAATGACAGGGGCGTAATCGAGAAAAAACAATTGGTCCTGCACCCATTCTCCGAACTCGCCCAGGGTGGTCATGGTTTTTTTCTTGTCATCGCGGGATCGCTTTTTCAGCCGATGCTCGATCTCTTCTTCCCGCGCCTCCTGCACCTGCGTTTTTACCAGGTCCCATTTATTGATGACTACAATGCAGGCCCGGTGCTCCTCGACGATCTTGTCCGCAATTTTTTTGTCCTGCATCACAATGCCCGACTCGGCATCCAAAACAAATACGACAATATCACTGCGCGCGATGGAGTCTTCCGTGCGTTTGACGCTGTAAAATTCCACAGAATCATCCACCCGACCTTGGCGCCTCACCCCGGCTGTATCGATTAAGATGTATTTCTGCCTTACACCCTCCGTTTCCACTTCGAATGGAACGTCCACCGCGTCGCGCGTAGTCCCGGCAATCGGACTCACGATCACCCGCTCAGACCCGGTCAAAGCATTGATGATGGACGACTTTCCGACGTTGGGACGGCCGACAATGGCCAGCTTCAATGGCCCGGTCCGGCGTGGTGCCGGCTTCTCGCCATCCTCGGTTGCTTCTTCATCTTCGACCGGTTCCTCGGCTGGCGGTGCGTCCGGTACATGGGGTGGAAGATATGACAGTGCTGCATCCATCAGTGCTTCGATGCCGATGCCGTGAATGGCGGTGACAGGAAAGAGCTTGTCGAATCCCAACTGTTCGAATTCAGGTAGGCCGGTTTCAGCCTGATAATTATCAACCTTGTTGACGGCGACTAAAATGGGTTTGGCGCTGCGGCGCAGTCGCGCGCCCACCTCTTTATCCAGGGGAACAATGCCTTCCTGAACATTGACGACGAGGATGATGACATTCGCTGCTTCAATCGCCACCTCAACTTGGTCCAGGGCAGCTTGTGCGATGGCGTCATGCGCTTTTTCTCCGCGCTCCAGGCCGATCCCGCCGGTATCCACAAAGGAAAAAGGACGTCCCTTCCACTCCACTTCCGCGCTGATACGATCGCGAGTCACCCCCGGCATATCATGCACGATCGCAATACGCCGTCCCGCAATGCGATTAAACAAAGCAGATTTCCCAACATTTGGACGCCCTACAATGGCGATTAAGCCTGCCATGAGCTAACAATGGAACACGGAACGCTGGGGCGAAAGGGAAATCTACCTTTTTACGAGTGAGCCCTCTTTCAATTCGTAAACGACTTTCATACGACGCGCGATATCCAGGGAGTGAGTCACAACGATTAGAGCGGTATTTTCCTGCTCGTTTAATTGCACCAGCAGATCGGCCAGAGTCACAGCGGAATTCTGGTCGAGCGACCCCGTCGGCTCATCGGCGAGCAACAGTTTTGGCGCATTGATCAACGCACGCACCACCGCCACCCGCTGGCGTTCCCCGCCCGAAAGTTGCGCGGGGCGATGCGATAACCGGTCGCTCAACCCCACCCGATCCAGCAACTTGCGCGCTCGTTCAACCTGTTCTTCTGAGGCCGACCGCTTCAACGCCAGCGTTGGGACCAGCACATTTTCCAGCACCGTGCATTGCGGCAATAAGTGGTGCGCCTGGAACACAAAACCAATCTGTTTATTCCTGATTTTGGCCAAATCCTTTTCGGGAAGTTTTGCCAGGTTTTGCCCGTTCAGGAGAACATCCCCACTATCGGGTTTGTCCAATCCCCCGATCAAATGCAACAGCGTGCTTTTTCCGGAACCGGAAGGACCCACAAAAGCCACCGAATCGCCTGCGTTCATGGTGAGTGAAACATTCCGCAGAATGGAAAGCACCGGTCCCCCTTCGGCAGAGGCAAAACTCTTTGAGACATCCGTTAGTTTAAGCAGTGTGTCCACGGGCATGAATGATTTCCATTTGTTGCGGGCAAGTTAATCAGGAACCGCGAGCGCTTCAACCCTCAAGGCAAGAGCGGACTCCGATCAGAGTTCAGAGCACAAGGGCACAGGCCGGCATCCCTCGGAAATGCGATTTTCGTACCAGAAATGGCGCAGAAATGGAGCAGTTTTGGAGAGCAAAGCATTCTACAGAAAGTCCGAAATCCCTATTACCGCAGAGACGCAGAGGCGCAGAGCAGAGGCCCGAGTTGCTCGGAAATGCGATTTTCGTACCAGAAACGGCGCAGAAATGGAGCAGTTTTGGAAAAACGGTGAGCGTTTTTCCAAGGATTCCGGATTGAGGATCAAGGATTGAGTCCCGAAAAAGGGCAGCAGCCGAAAATAATTTATGGTGTCCGTAGGTGTCCGTAGGTGTCCGTAGGTGTCCGTAGGTGTCGGGACAAAGCTTCCGCCGTCCTTCGCCAAGGCTTCGGCGGACAGGGAAACGAGCTTTTGGGGGAAATGTCACCGAAAATGTCACCTCCGTCATAAAACCCTTTAGAATCAGGCCATCCGTGAAGACCTCCCTCGTTTTGGTGACAAAAAGGTGACACAAAGGTGACATTTTCAGTAGAGCAATAGTTCATGGCCACCCCCCCACCCTGAAAAACCCGTTACACCCGTTACAACGTTAATTATCAGATACTTAACCCGTGTACAACCCCGTTACAAAGGCATGACGGAAGCGTTACATGGCAGTTGAAAATGGACCCCGACTCTGAGTACGGGGCAAGACCGCCGACTCGAAGTCGGGGCAGGCTTTAGTCTTGAAGCGGAAAAAATCGTTCAATATTTCCTAGGGGGCATGGCGGCGGACAGAATCGATTTTAAAATCGGTGGAAAGTAGGTGGAAATCGGTGGTTTTCCCGGAAGCACTTCAATGGGAAAATGATACCTAAAATGATACCATGTGAGGAATCCCCTTTAAAATCAGGCGTTCCGTGGGGCACCCCCCTGTTTCGGTATCATTAAGGTATCATTTTGGTCTCATTCTACCTGTCAGCCTCCCAGGAAGTAGGCACAGCGGTCATCCGCCGTCGCCAAGGCTATGGCAGGACAGGTCCTCCTTCGCCAAGGCTTCGGCGGACAGGGACGTCAGCGATCAGGATTCGGTATACCCCCCCACCCCCTGAAAAAGGCGTAACATCCGTAACATCGTTGATTATCAGGCACTTAACCCGTAACATTTGACGTAACATTGGGGTAACCGAGACGTAACATTTCAATTGAGAGTTGAGAAGTTAGAATGAAAAATGGGGGACCGCGAAAGGGCGGATCCGCCGTCGCCGGGGTTGTGGCTGGATAGGTAGATCAAACGGCAGAGGTCAGCGAGGACCACCCCCCCACCCTGAAAAACCTGCTACACCTGCTACAACGTTGATTATTAAATACTTAACCTATGTACAAACCTGCTACAAATGCGCTACGGAGCCGCAACATATCAATTTAAAATGGTTAATGGAGAATTGATAGCGGTCAGAGGTCAGCGCCGACTCTGAGTATCGCGCAAGGCGTCATCGCGGTGGTCCGCACAATAATCCTCAATATCTTGGGTGGCGAGGTCAGTAGCGACGACAACACAAATGCCCAGATCGGCAGTCATGAAATCTTGCGTGACGCTTCCAGTGACTCTCGCCATCCCAACGCATCGACCTAGGTACTCACCCACTTTCTTGATATGAACGCTGGCCACCGCCGATTCGTGACGTGACTTACACCTGAAGAGCCACGGGCGGATGGCTCCGGCGACTGTTAGGCCACAGATTAAGCGTGGATATGCACGGCACAAAATCTAATCGGTCCTAATATGTGAACTGTCGTTGGATCAAACTGACCTTTTATCATGTTGCCCCCCGCAACCGAGCCGAAACCCATGTGTCTAACTCCAGACCAAAAAACCACATACTGTCTAGCTTTGAAACTTGGGTGATAGTCAAAAACTTCTAGCGCTACGATGCCAACAGCAACAATCAGTGCGGCAGCGATAACTAACTTGCGTGTCTGTATCATATTTACCTTTCGTGTTTTATGGTGCGCGAACGCTGCCTAACGCCAGAACTGAGCGATGCGGGCAGAGCAAGGCTTCCGAATTCGCAGGGGTCGTGGCCCGCCCGCATTCGCTCCAGTGATTTTGGTCGGCCTGATCCCACGCATCTTTCCTTCCATTACCCTCTTTCCCTAATTTCCTTGAGGCGCTTCTCCAACACCGCCCGCTCAACCTCAGACAGGCCAGGGTCTCGAAGGCGCTTAGACAACTCGCGAATCACGAGGTCACGGGTTTCCCAAATGCGCTTCTCGATTTCGCGCGCTTCGGATTCTAGGTCGGGATTGGAATCTGTGCTCATAGCATCGTCAAACAAGTAATAAAAGACGCTTGTTCGTATATTAACATTAAATTTTGCTCGGTTTATGGACAGCCAACAAGCAGTTCAAAAGATGACGGATAAAAGCCAATGGGGTCGCGTCTTAACATTCACTTCGCGTTATCTACATTCCTTTTTTGGTGGCATGGCTGCAAACACTCTCATGGTTTGTTTGAGTTCCTTACCACCACGGTATTGTCTGTCTCAACTCGTTCGACGAGACGGAATCGTTGGTCAATTTCTGATTGCAACTGGTTCCACCAATGCGCCTGACCTGCTACAATGAAATCAAATGTGCCTTCGGGCAGGTCGGCATCAATCCTAATTTTCAACGCCGAATTTTTTTGAGACCAGACTAAGGCAATCAACCCCTTCAAGGTTTTGCCCCGCACCGAATAGCGGTCTTTTCCCATTATTTCGGGAGGAACAGGTTTTGCAGGCAAAGTGGAAGGCCGAAGCAGGAAGATGGGAGGCACGCGTTCCAAGGTTTGCGAGTTTGGCTCCCAAATCCAGTCGCCGGGATAGGTGGCGGCAACAACTTTCCGTTTAGTAAATTGTTTCACTGCGACTGTGGTCGCTGATATCCCTGCAATTGTTACCACGGCCACAACAGCTATCGTTTTAGTTTTTGTCCATGCCATAATTTTCAATGCTCCTTTGACGAGAGTTGAGGTTGAAGCTCCTGCCGCCGCGCCCTTTCCTATCGCGACAATAGAAACTGTTTTTGCAAGCGCAGGCGGCGCGGTTTGTATAGAGTTTTCCAGCACGGCGCCCGCCAGCGCGGCTGCCGAAATTGAGAGGCCGCGGGCATGAAAGAAATGGCGCAGTTTCTCCACTGCCCGATTTACCCGCATGCGCGCAGCATCTTCGGTTATCCCCAGGGCGCCGCCGATTTGTTTCAATTCCATGTCCTCGAAAAAGCGCAAGACGATTGCATCCTGGTCACTTTTCCCCAAGCCGCTTAAGGCTTCATCAATCAGAGGCGCTATTCGCTCCCAACTTGGTGATTCCGGGTTAGTTCCAGCCGACCACATCATTGCCTCCTGTTCCCGCAATTGTCGCCGCCGCTCCGCTTTGACTGTGTCGCGTGTGATATTGTGCGTGGTCCGGCATAGCCATCCGGGAACAATGGTTTCCTCATCCAGCGATTTGGCCTTTTGTGCCAAAACGATGAACACTTTTTGCGTGATCTCCTCTGCCAAATGAGCATTGCCAACCTGCCGCATAGCGACGGAATAAACCAAATTGACATGCCGAGACACCAAGGTGGCGAATGCCGCTTCGGAATTGCTCCTCACATATTCCAAAATCAACGTCATATCGTCGCTCGCCATGTATGGATATATGGACGCCAAAACGAAAAGCGAACAGGGTATTTTCTCGCAGTGCCTGAGGATGAGACAACGGGTTCGCGCCTATTTCTTGCCGTGGGTCAACGATCTCAATCCCCCAACACCCCCACCCAAAGACAAAGTCAGTTCGGCGTGGCACGGGCCCTGCTCTTTATAGCACGTAATGAATCTCCCTCATTAATACCTACGGATGCAGCCTTGCCAGTCGAATTCAGGCACACTATTTTGTGGAACCATGAGCACCGCTCAAATCCTTCAGGAACTGCCCAATCTAACTGCCAATGAACGTTCCGAATTGTTCACTCATCTTGCCAAACTCCATGAATCCGATTTATTGGCGGGTGAAGCAGTTTCGACTACTGAGCGCAAGGCCCTCGACGCAGCCCTGGCAGATTTTGAATCCGATCCCAATCCTGGAGAGCCGTGGCGGCAAGTGATTCGCGGGATCGAACAGGGTAAATGAAGTGGAATGTAACGCTTCGGCCGGCTGCTAAAGCCGATCTCCAGAACGCATTCGATTAGTATGAAAAGCAGCTTCCGGGTTTAGGTTCCGAGTTTCTCGCCGATCATTCGGAGGCATTTTCCAGAATGGAGAAAAATCCAGAAGCATATCCGATTTGCTACAGGAACTTCAGGCGGGTTTTGGCACACAGATTTCCATTTAAAATCTTTTTCCAAATTAGAGGCGCTCGCGTTATCGTTTTTCGGATTCTGCACGCCGCCCAAGACCACCAACGCGCTTTGAAATGATTCCACGGCCCAAGCGCAAAAGAGTCACGGCAGGGCTGCCGCCACATACTCACAAATTCAGTAACGTTGCGGACGTTCCACCCTGCTAGCCAACCCCACACGGCGTTACGTTCCTTTTTTAGCGCCGGCCCGCCTTCGGCGGAAGCAAAACTCTTAGAGACATCTGTTAAGTTAAGAAGCGTATCCGCCAGAATGAATGATTTCCATTTGTTGCCGGCAAGTTAATCAGGAACCACGATCGCTTCAACCCTCAAGGCAAGAGAGGATTCGGATCAGAATTCAGACGACAGCAGGCACAAATGAGAGCCCTAATTCCTGGTTGCTCGCGGCACGGGTAAGTTCACCGGGGCATCCGTCGCGATGCGGAAGGAGTAAAGGCGCGCGTTTTTTATTTTGAAATGCAGTTGGATGGTTTTGTTGCGCACGGAGTCCAGTTCTTTGCTTTTTCCCCAATGCACTCTACCCATTGATGGTTCCGCGAGGGTATCGCCGGTGATGGGTTGACACGCTTTGGCATCGAAACCGCGAATCACCTTGCTGTTTTCGTCCAGGATTTCGACCACAATGCTGCCGTCCGGGGACGGACGTTGTAGCGCGACGTCCCTACCTAGGATGTCGGTTGGCGACGGACGTTGCAGCGCGACGTCCCAACCGCCGATCTCGGCATTGATGATGAGTTTGTCGCCATTGCAGACAAATGGTTGAGTGGTGAGTTCCCCGGGATTTTCGCTGGCTTCCCAGGCCGCAAAGCCATCGCGACGCATGACGGCCAATCCCACCGCCGATTCCCAGTTTGTTTCCCTGCTGTCGTGACGAATGGGAAAGCCGCCGTAAGGAAACCACATTTCCTTTTCCCAAAAGATTGGATCGGCGGGTCCCAGCACCATTCCGTAATCGAAAGCATTGGCGGGACCGGTATCCATCCACGGCACGCGCGTGGGGCGATGCCAGTGAAGGCCATCCGCGCTCCAGGCAAGATGCAGACGAAAGAGTCCTTCGACGTCATGCAGAGTGGCGAAGCCGATGTAATAGCCACCGTATTGCATGACGAATAAATATTGAATGTTGGACGAGGGAGAGTCCTGTTCATCCGCGCGCAAGACCACTTGCTCGTTGCTCCAGTGCATGCCATCAGCACTTTCGGCAAAGGCCTGTACGCGTTTGGCGTTCCATTCACCAGAGAGAGACACTCCGCCGCCATCGTCTGGGCTTTGCTTGCCGGAGCGAAGGGTGAATTTTCGCTGCTCGACGGTCGCGGCTGCGGGCGCATGGAAGAACACACAAGGGCCTTCAAAATCGGCCAGGCCATTGCCCAATTCTTTGGGAGTAAACGTGGGCATATGCGCAATGAACGGCTGACCGTTGGTCGGCCCGCCGGGGACAAACTCCCGGCCCTTTAGTTCCCAGATTTTATAGAACGCCACGAACTTTTGCCGGCGGTCATCCCAGAGAATCGAGATAATATCCGAAGGCACATGCCAAGCCGGATTGCCGGCATACTCTTTCCAGTGAATGCCATCGGGAGAAAACGAAACGAATTCACCGTCGTAAGTGAAGCGAACTCCCAGATAACGGCGCTCGGGAGGCGTACTCGGGCGAGGGTCTCGCGCGATGGACCGGGTTCCCTTGTCCGGATGCGGCCCCAACGGCAACAGGTTGCGAGCTGGCTTCCCCTCAAATTGTTCCACACCCAAATCCGGCTTGGTCCACTGCAAGCCGTTGGTGGATGTGGCATAGGCCCAGCGGTAGTAGTTATCTTGAAACCGGTAGGCGATGTACCACAGGCGCAGTTCACGAGTTAGCTCATCCTGCATCAGGCGATTGCCAAAGATGTAGGGCCCGACGCCTTCCCACGGCTCCGAGCGGCGCAGGACTGGATTGGCCGGATGCCTGCGGGCGGGATAAAAGGTGAGTTGGAGGTTGGTGGTTTTGGCGACGGTGGGCTCGCCAAAAAGCAAAACATCCTGATCACCGCGGGGAGTGAAAGGAGCCGCCGCAACGTGCAGGATCGAAACGAGGGTCACGCCGGAAAACATTAAAAATGCTCGCGTCATTTATTGGGCTTTTGTTTCTCCCCCTCTGGGGCGGAAGCATTGGAGTCAGCGGGCAGGGCGTTCTTCAAAGAATGGAAGGGCCGCAGCATCATCATAAAAACCTTGGGAATGTAGAGCGGCTCAGTCTGGGGATTTCCAAGATTACCCGTCACTTTGTATTCGAACAGTTTGCTCAATGGAGTCAGTGCCAGGCTGACAAAACGTCCAATGAACCAGGCATCCCGGAGCACCTCCGCTTCCACGCGGGCGTTCACATTGCGATCGAAATCCACATCGCCGCGATATTGCAACCGCACGGCCGAGGCGCGAATTTCCAAGTCATCACTGTGGATGACGCTGTTGGTAATGGTAAACGTGCCCGAGGCCTCGCGTGCGCGGCTTTTGCCGACTCCCGGCGCAATGGCATCCAGCGGCTTGGAGAACACACCGAAGATTGGCGTGTCCCAAAGAAACCCGTCGCGCAGGTTCAATTTGCCGTAGCCGTTCCAACTATGAAGATCTTTGGTGGTGGCGGATGTCACGGTCAGGCTGGCGTGCAATTTTCCCTGCATTGAATTTTTAGCCTCAATACTCGTAAAAAATTTGTGCAGATCCACATCGGCTGCGGCCATGTCGAATTTAAAAAAGTTATTGTGGGCGAAATCAAACCATGCCCAGCCGGCCACTGTGCCACCGCCATAGGCCGAAGTGGTCACGTTCGTAATCGAGAGTGTCGCGTTGTTCCAATCCACCTGCGCCGCGACGGTATCTGCCTTGAACCATTCCCATTTAAAAGGGCCGCCCTTGACGAGGAAATGCATGCTGGCGTCTTCGCTATTGGTGGCATTGACCATGCCGTTCAAGTAAACGGTCGGAGGCGTGGCAAAATGATAAGGGGCGACGGCCGCAGCCACTTTGCGGCCAATGGCACGGGTCACCAGCATCGGATCCATCGTGCTATAAACGTTTGTGAAGAAAACATGCGCGGTGGGAAAATCAATCGCCACGGCGGTGGCGGTGATTTGCTTGTCGAGCCGGGTCAGGTGCGAATTCGTCAGACGGAGGTTGGCATTCGTGTAAACAAACGCGGTCGTGAGCGTATCGACGTGATTTGTGCGATACACAAAATTCGTCACCTGGATTTGCCCGGAAGCCCGCAACGTTTCCAGTTCACCCCAATTCCCGCTGATTTCGCCCATGACATGCGGCGGCTGGCTGAATTTGAGCAGTTCAAAAAACTGCAATTCGGTTTTTTGCAGGAGTGGACGAACGAGATCGGGAAAGAGATGGCTATCCAGCGTCCACAGGAAGGTGCCATCCCGATTGTCTGATTTTAGAGTCAGTTCAATATTTCCCTCGGGACGCTCCACGTGCAAATCGGGAAGTGTCCAAACGAAGTTCTCAAATTGAAATGTGGTGCGAGCATAGGAAGCGGCCATGGCGCGATAGGTGGCATTGGAGACTGCTGCCTGCCCATTGAGATGAAGGGTCGGCACGATTTCAGCATTCCAATCTGGGGCACGATTCGTCCACGAGGGCAACTGCGCGGTGGCTTCAATCTTTACCTGCGGCGATTGCTCCCACGTGTATTTATCCAGGAATCGATTAGCTTGCACAGGCAGGATGGGCGCGAGTTTATGGATGTTAAAATCCGAGCGGGCTTTAACGCTCAGGTGGCGTGAATTAACGTCCAGGTCGCCACTGGCGGACAACGAACCATCAAAGACAGTGGCATCGATCTTTTTGAGCTGAAGCAGCGGAAAGTTCCAATCACCAATGGTGGCAACTTTCTCCAGTGCCAGCCAGGGTGTCGCAACACGGATGGCCTTGGCATTCCACGAAACGACCAGGGGCGTGAACGATTTCCACGGGCCTAGCTCTGCTGAATATGCCGCTTTTTCAGGTCCCCGTTTGTTTGACTGGAGCGCAAGGTCAAGACCTCTGGCGGAGAAGGGTTTTCCCAAATAATTCAATGACACGCCAAAGGCATTGAGCTTTCCATCCAATTCCGTCGGCGCCTGATTGCTGAGGTTCACCGATACATTTCCGGTCCAGAACAGATTCGTGCAGCGCGCCGAGTTGGTCATGCCTTCGGCCTGCCATTGGCTGCTCAGGTTTTCCGCGGACAAGAGAGTGCGCAAGCGCACGACATTGGTGGGATTCTCCGCCAGCAGCGTTTGTGTGTGAAATTTGAGGTTGCGAAATTGTCCCCACTCCGAGCGAGCCGCCGCCGCGGTCAGGTGAATATCCAGCCGGTTATCGATGGTGCGCTCGTTCAAAGTAGCTCGTAGTTTCAGATCCTGAAAATGCCCCCATCGAGAAGCTGCGGATGGCACGGCGAATTCAAGGTGGGATTGAATCGAGTCCACATCGCTTGCATCGCCTGCCACAAACAGGTCGATTCCCGGTGGAGAGGAGAACTGGAACTGGTCGAGCACGTCCAGGAGACGATCGACCGAATTAACTCGGCCTTTGCCTGAACCCTTTTTGTGTTCGCTGTGAAACAATTTCCAGCCCTGGGCGCTGGCAAAATTCGTCAGAGCGCCATGCACCTTGATCTGCGAACCAAGCAGTTCCGTCTTAAACTCCTGAACTTCCATGACATTGGACGAGGCGAAGCGAATGCGCGTTTGAATGTTGGTCAGGACCAGCGTGTTGCTTTTGGTCACTGGCCAGGAAAACGTGCCATCGGTGACGCTGAGGGAGTCGAGTTTGAAAATGGACTTTTGCAAAGCAGACCAGTCCAAATTCACGACTGTTTCCGGCGAGGAAAACCTCACCCGATTGGTGCGGGTCAGTGTGGCATCCTCGATGACCAACCCGCGGTACCAACGCAGACGCATGCGGCTGAATTGCGCTTCAAAACCCTCCTGGCGAAGCTGCGCCAGTATCCTGGTTTTGACAAAATCGGGCACGCCGACGCGATTGAAATAAATGCCGGAGACGACAATCAATAACACCAAAAGCCAAACCAAAATTCTGCACCAGCGAAACGTGACCCGGAGAAAACGCCAAAAACTAAAAGATCGCTTCTCGCTCATTTGGCGGGTGTCTTGACGCTGAGATCACGCGGAACGAATTGATAGTAGAATCCCCAGGGCATTTCAAAGACGCGCCGCTTCCCGCCCATTTCGACCGCCGCGTAAGGATGGCGCATGGGCGACATGCCTCCAAATTCCAGAGTTAAGGCCTGGGACTGTCCGCCCTGCGCGAGTTCGAGGGTGACCTGGTGGTCTGCCTCACGAAACCCGTATTTGGATCGGTCTTTCTCATCCGGCGACACCCAAAAAGCAGCCCTCAGTTCGCCAAGGCGATAGATGGCTTCATCGAAGGAAAGCGTGTCCACGTAACCCTCAAACCCAGGCGCGATCACCCATTCTTTGGCTGCATTCCGAATGACCCTTTTAGTGAGGCCCTTTTGTTGAATGCTCACACTGACCACATTGGTTGAATTAAAATTCCAGATGGAGCGATCCTGCATTTGCCAGGCGAAGCACGGCAGCGGCGCAAAATCTTCCGGCTTGATCGTCACGACGGAATCCTCGTCCGTGCGCCGGGCAAACACCTGTCCCACCTGATTGGTGCCGAAATGGATTTCGACCGACGGGGTCGGGTTGGGAGAATTCAGTTCGATTTTGTAGCGCAGCAGCGGCGGCGCGAGACCATAGGTAGTAAAGTCCGTGACCACCCCTTTTTCGAGTTCCGTCTCGCTGTGTGTCAGTCGAACAATCAATTCCTCCACCAACCCCTGGTCCACACGAGAAAAAGGTGGCGTCATGGTCCATCCGTTGGTGGAACGTTCCAGGGAAAAGGAATCCAGACCCGATACCGCAATACGGCGCACGAGGGTGTTAGTGGCAGTCAGCAAACGCCGTTCACGAAAATCGTTGTGTGACGCGCGCCAGGGTTCAAACAAATCCTTATCCAGCAGGTAAACACCGGAATCATTCGCGTGCCGCACAAACACCATTTTCGGCAAGTTGGTTGGACTATCGCCTACTTCAATCGTGTCCAGCACATTGGTCTCACGCCCAAGGGTCAATTCCAGCTCGGGCGTTTGCAGGCCAAACTTTTGCATGTCTGTGGCGGTGGCATCGGTCACGAAATAATGCACACGCGATTGCAGCAGCCGTGACAGCAACACAGTCGTCTTTTCATTACTCGCCCGCGATGGAAGCGGCTTGGTCAATTTCCAGAGACGATTTGATTCCTGCAGTTCAAACCCAATTTTTCCCGAGCGCACCTTAATGACGTCCGGAGCCGAGGCGAGATGGAGAAACAGGGTATCACGCCAGTCGTGAGGGGTGGACGGGAGCAGCTTCAACCAGGCGGCGTCGCACAGGTACACTTCATTCCCGCCGACGACCTGAAGGTAAACCTGGTCGCCTGCCGCGGAATTGGCGCCGACCTGGACCTGGATTTCCCCGTGCGGTCCGGCGAGGCGAAGCGCCACGCGCGGCGGACTGAAACCAAATTCCTTGCGAAAATCGGGACGGGCTTGCAATTCCGCAGTGGTGATCACCAATTGCCAGCGCAAGCCAAGCACCTCATTGAGAAACGCATTGAGGCGATTGGTTTCCGCCGGGTAGGAGATGGGCTCCACAATTTGCCAGGCACTGTTAGTACGCTGCACTTTGATCGCCAACTGGCCTTCGGGGAGGATCGTAACATTTGTGACGGAATTGGGCGCGATGGAGGGAAAAATGTGCGTGTCCACCGGGCGTGATTTCATGTCGCGCACCGGGCGTTCGAGAAAATAAATGAAGCCGAAACCAATCAGCGCTATGAGAACAATCGGCCAGGTAAAGCGGGAAGTCATCGGCCGTTTATTTGCGTCGTTTGAACCAGACGAGACCACCCAGCAATAGAATTGCCCCCGGAAGGCCGGCCAGCAGGCTCCAGCGCACCGCGTTGAGTTGCGGTGTGGTCATGAGCAGCTTGTATCCACGGACGGGGCGAGGGCCAATGTCCTGCAGGAGAATTTGGGGTCGGTCCAGGAGCCAGCTCATCGCCAACTGTGCAAAATAATGATTGGCCGCCGAGTCGATGATCTGGTTATCCAAACAGAGCGAGTCGCTCACGATCACGGCGCGCGTGCCGCCACGCTCCGAACTGAGTCCGCGAATCAGTCCCTGTTCAATAGCGAGTGCCACCGGGAAGGCCTGATTAATCTGGCCTGAAACCGCTTTGTCGCTGGTGCGAGCAAGAGGAATGATTTTAGGCGCTTCCCCAGCTTGGGACGGCGCAGTAGTGGCACGCCCCAAGGGCCGCGGCCAGTTCAAACGCAAAAACAGGTTCTCGGCCAGCAGGGGTTTGGTCACGGCGTGCTCGGGACTGAAATTTCGGATACTGAGGTCGCCGTCACTGGTCAGGAGAAAATCGCGATCTTCCTGAATAGGAGTATTCGCCGAAGCGATTCCAAAGTTGGCCAGCAAGGCATCCATGCCGGAAACTTTGCTATCGCGGGTATTATTCAAAAGGGCGAAGAGACGTCCACCGGCCTTCAAATAACTGGAAATGGCTTCCACCTCGTTTGGGGCGAGTTGGGCGCGCGCTGGACCTGCAATCACCAGCGCCAGGCATTCGCTGGGAATTTCATTGGTTTCCTGGAGCGAGAGTTTTTCCCAGGGCACGTTGATCTCGTCCTTGAGAATCCCGGCAAACTTTCCGTAGCCATGGCGTTGCGTGGCATCGTCGGGACTGTGCTCGCCATGGCCAGTGAGAAAATAAATTTTCCCGGCGCGCGCATTGGCGAGATTGAAAATCGCGGAGGTAAAGAGCAATTCGCCCTTAAAGGCCGTGCGATGCACTTCCTTGCTTTCACCGGAAAGCAGCGGGCGCAAGTCCAGTTCAGCCAGTTCATTAGCAAAAAAGACCCGGGTGCGACCGGCGGATTCCATCACCACAAAATTCTTGTCCGTATGCGAGTCCGCCCTGAATTTTTGAAACGCCGACGCGGCTTCAGAGGGATAGCGCGTGTAGTCCAACAGTTTGATTTTGATGTGAGGATTGATGGAGTGGTACTCGCGCAGCAACGATTTGATCCATCCGTACAGCTCTTCCTCTGATTCCGGATCAAAAAACACTGTCGTCTGAATATCGTTTGTGACGGTTTTCAGCACCCGGATCGTTTGGGGCGACAAACGGTCGGTCGGGCTGGCGGCGAAGGAACGCCGCGTGAAATGGCCGGCGGCGAAGTAATTGACCATCACGATCACGGCGAGCAGGGCCAGCGTGGACACAATGACATTGAATCCAATGCCAAACCGGCGCCGTCGAGAAAAGCTGGGAGAGGTTGCCATATTATTTCCAACGCCGACTCTCCACGGCGCGATACGTTGCAATCAGGAAAAACACCGTCGAACTCAAATAAAAAGCAACGTGGCGGGTATCAACGACACCTCGGGCGAAATCGATCATATGCTCGCGCATATTGATGTAACTTAGAACATCTCCCACCCATTGCTGCTGCAACGGCACATGGTCACCGAGGAATGAAACCATGAAGAGCGCCAGGCCCAGGCCTAGGGCAAGAATGGCGGCAATAATCTGGCTGCTCGTAATGGCGGACGCGAGAGTTCCGGCTGAGAGAAAAAGCAATCCGATCAAAGTAATGCCAGCGAAGGTTGTGCCCAGAACATGCAGGTCGAGCGCGCTGGGGTCGCTGCTATAATGGCGCAGGATGAGAAAGCAGAGCAATAGAGGCAACCACATCACGATGTAGAAAAAGACCGCGGCGAAGAATTTGGCGAGCACCACTTGCAAATCGCTCACGGGCGCGGTCATCAAGGTTTCAAACGTGCCTGAGGATTTTTCCAGGGCAAATAAACGCATCGTGATCACGGGCGTGGAAATCAAAAGGATCATCCAAAAAAACGGAGTATCAAAAAACAACTCATTCAACGGGACGGGGGTGGAATCGGCCTGCAATTTGGTCAGCAACACAAAAAAGCCCAACCCCATCTGCAGGACGGCCACGGCGATGAGCACATAACCCACGAGCGAAAGAAAATAGGCAGCCAGTTCACGGCGCGTCAGACTCAGGAAAACTTGCATCAGGCTTCCTCCTCGCTTTCCGGGCGCGTCACCCGCATATAAACATCCTCCAGCGAAAACCGGGCGCGTGAAAGTTCCCGTAACTTCCAGCCGCGTTCCGCAACTAAAGAATAAATTTGCGGCCGAACATCCGCGCCGGCCATGGGCTTAAAGACGCAGTGATGATACTCCCCATCTGAAGCCAGGACATCGAAGCTCTGCACCTGCGGAATTTCGGGCCCTGCTTTCCTCAGTAAATCCAAGGGGGCGGCGATCTCGGCAATGATTTGTCCCGTGCGTGTCATCTGCCGTTCCAGGTTGGCAGGGGTGTCGTTGGCAAGAATTTTTCCGCCGCGCATAATCAACACCCGATTACAGGTCATCTCCACTTCCGGCAGGATGTGCGATGAAAGAAGAACGGTGTGCTTTCCGGCCAAGCCTTTGATCAACTGGCGCACAGTCCGAATCTGGTCGGGATCGAGGCCAATCGTGGGTTCATCGAGAATGATCAATTCTGGTTCATGCACGATAGCATCGGCCAGGCCCACCCGTTGCTTATAGCCTTTGGATAAATGGCCGATGATGCGCTTGTTGACGTCAGTCAGGCCACAGGACTGAATGACGGCATCCACCCGGTCGCGGGAGCGGGAGACGCTCAAGCCTTTGAGGCGCGCCCGAAACTTCAAGTATTCGCGCACCCGCATTTCTTCGAGCAGGGGATTGTGCTCTGGCATGTAACCGATCCGGCGTCGCACTTGAGCGCTGTGGGAAAAAACATCGAATCCCGCCACACGCGCCGTGCCGCTAGTGGCAGGTAGGAAACAGGTCAGGATGCGCATGGTCGTGCTCTTGCCTGCGCCGTTGGGACCGAGCAGCCCAACGATTTCCCCTTTCGCCACCGTGAAAGAGAGGTCCGAGATGGCTGGCCGACCGCCGTACAGGCGGGTCAGGTTCTGCACCTCGATCATTGGTTCGGTGGCGGTCATTTCCCTTTATTGCCGATGTCTAGCGGACTTTCAAATCCACAGCGCCGTTGACGAAGTAAATCAGGCCTCCGCGACGCTGCGGAACGGCCAGCCCGAGGGAGACTTTGTCCCCCTTTTTCTTTTCGTAAAACATTTTCGCCACGGTGATCACATCATTCACGCGGTGATTATCCACAGATGTCACCAAAAAGCCCGGCTCCATTTTAGCGGACGCTGCCGGGCTGTTGCGGTCGACGCTGGCAATCAGCAGGCCCGCATCCTTATTGACGCCCAGCGCCCCGGCAAAATCCGCCGTCAATTCCTGCATTGTGACTCCGATCTTTTGCCGAATGAGTTCGGCATTGAAGAAGTTTTTTTGAGGAATGATCTTAACCGAAATATTTCTTTGCGCACCAGCCTGTGTGACCAGCAGATCGACGTTCTCTTTGCCACTGAGCTTGATAATTTCCACCATGAATTGAATGAAATTCTTCGGAGCTTTGCCGCCGACTTTCAAAACCACATCTCCCTTGCGCAAGCCAGCTTTCTCAGCGGGGCTTCCCGGTTGGACGCTTGTAATCATCAACGAACTGAAGTCCGACTTTACATGAGCACCAAACCAAAAGCCCGCGCTTTCGGGTGTGAATACATCGGCCAATGCCTCTCCGACGTGCTTGATAGGAATTGCAAAATTAATCCCTTGTGCAATCCCGTTGCGAAACACGGCGTTGTTTATTCCGATTAATTCGCCGCGCAGATCAACCAATGGCCCCCCACTGTTTCCCGGGTTCACGGCCGCATCGGTCTGGAGCCAATCCTGGTAATCGAGCGGGCTGTTTGCCTCAGGCTGGGGGCGGCGGGTGGTAGAACTCAGGATGCCGCGACTGACCGAAAGTCCGAATCCGAATGGATTACCGAGGGCGATCACCGTTTCGCCCAGGAGCAGATCCTGGTCGCGGGCAAAACGAATCGGGGGAAATTTTTCTCCATGCTTGGGGTCAATCTTCAGCAACGTGATATCGCTAGTGGAACTTTTAGCCACGACTTTGGCCTCATAGGTATTATTTGTGGAGGGGGTTTCGCTGCCGACGAGAACGCCAATTCTGTCAGCCCGCTCAATGACATGCGTATTGGTGAGAATATAGCCATCCTCATCGATAATGACGCCGGATCCCAGATTATGTTGCGGTTGGCGAGTCTGCTGCCCAAAGAACTGTGAGAAGAATTCCTCGAATGGGTCTTGCACGCGAACAAATTGCTCCGTGCTGATATTAACGACGGACGGTCGGACTTTCGCCACGGCATCCACTACGGGGTCACGGCGAATATCCGGCTCTGTTCCAACAGGTGCGGCATGGGCTTCAATAGCTCCAATGCCCAATGCAGCCGTGATGCACAGCCTTTTGAACCGACCAAAGAATTGTGAAATCATTTGCATCTATCTCCAGTTAAACACGACAAACGGGGAAAAGGCTTCGTTCAAAATCAAGAAATCATGTTCCCTTGCGATTGGACGCCTTTCAAGCCCGGATTGCTCAGAGTTATTTTGCAAAGCCGTCGCCATGGTGGCTTGCTTTATCCGCAAGCTAAATTATTCTCGAAAACTCTTTTCAAGTATGGAACTTAATAACGATGAAATTCGGCGCTATTCCCGACACCTCATTCTTCCCGAGGTCGGAATGGCCGGGCAAAAGAAAATCTGTTCCACGTCCGTCCTATGCATCGGCGCGGGCGGGCTCGGCTCTCCCATTGCCATGTATCTCGCCGCCGCCGGCATTGGAAAGATTGGCCTGCTTGATTTTGACACGGTCGATTTCTCCAATCTCCAACGCCAAATCATTCACGGCACGGAGGATGTCGGACGGCCTAAAACCGATTCCGCCCAGGAAACGATCAAGAGCATCAATCCGAACGTGGAAACCGTCATTCACAAGACGCGCATTTCAAGTGAGAACGCGATGGAGATCATCTCGGGCTACGACATTGTGGTGGATGGCACCGATAATTTTCCGACCCGTTATCTGACCAACGACGCCTGCGTTCTGCTGAAGAAGCCGAATGTTTACGGGTCCATCTTTCGCTTTGAAGGGCAGGCCAGCGTGTTCGCGCCGCATCTGGGCGGTCCCTGTTATCGCTGTCTTTATCCTGAACCGCCTCCTCCGGGAATGGTTCCAAGCTGCGCGGAAGGCGGCGTGCTCGGTGTGTTGCCGGGCATCGTCGGTTGCATCCAGGCCACGGAAATTTTAAAGCTCGCACTGGGCAAAGGCAGTTCGCTCATTGGGCGCCTCCTGCTTTTCAATGCGCTGGACATGAAGTTTCGCGAATTGAAACTGCGACGTGATCCAAAGTGCCCGCTGTGCGGCGAGAATCCGTCCATAACCAAGCTCATTGATTATGAGATGTTCTGCGGAATCCTTCCCGAAGCTCCCGCATCGGCGAATCCGGACGAAGTGGACGTGCATGAAATGAAACGCGCTTTGGACGACCCTTCGTTGAACATCAAGGTGGTGGACGTCCGCGACCCTGATGAATACCAGATCGCGCACATCAAGGGTGTGCCGCAGATTCCCTTGGGTTCGCTGCCCCAGCGCTTCACGGAACTCGATCCGAACCAGCAAATCTATTTGCACTGCAAGAGCGGGGTGCGCTCGATGAAAGCCCTCAAGTTCCTGCGTGAGCAGGGCTTCAAATATGTCAAGAGCGTTAAAGGCGGAATTGCAGCCTGGTCTGATGAAATCGATCACAGTGTTGCCAAATATTGAATCAGCGGAGGTAGCGCAATTCTTCGAAGGAGCGGGGGGCGGGGCGCCCGCCGCAACGCCCGAGGCGGGCGTGATCCCGGCCTCTCGGCAGGAGCCTCGCCATAGAGCTGAGCATGGCTAAGCCATTAACATCGTCCGGGATCACTTCGCTCTCCGATCAAAGCACGATGGCGGATCCTGCCACGGCTCAAAAATTCCAATACTGGCAAACGCGCATTCTCGTCTCGAGCCTACTCGGTTACGCGGCGTTTTATTTCGTGCGCAAGAATCTCGGCACGGCCATGCCCGCGATGGAGAAAGGGCTACACATCAGCAAGGAACAATTGGGAGCGTTTCTTTCACTGCATGGAGTGCTCTATGGATTATCCAAATTCTTCCATGGCTTTGTGGCGGACCGCACCAATGCCCGCGTGATGATGGTGGTGGGCCTCGTCCTCTGTGCCGTGACGACCATCTTTTTTGGCATGAGTTCCGCGGTTCTAACGCTTGGAATTCTCTGGGTTTGCAACGGTTGGTTCCAGGGTGTCGGCTTTCCACCGTGCGCCCGATTAATGACGCATTGGTTTTCTCCCAAAGAGTTGGCGACAAAGATGTCCATTTGGAACACGTCGCACTCCATCGGCGCGGCCCTGATCGCCATCCTTTGCGGCCAACTGCTCGCGCGTTATGGCGACTGGAGATTGTGCTTTTGGGTCCCGGGCGTGATCGTGCTGCTGATGGCCGTGCTGCTGTGGATAGGACTGCGCGACACTCCAGCGTCCCTGGGTCTTCCGGAAGTGGCTGGAACCGAAGCGAAGCCAACCGAAGATTTAAAATCGGAATCGTATAAAGAAATTGTCCGGCGCAAAGTCTTCGGCAACCCCTACGTCTGGGCCATTGCTGTGGCAAATTTCTTCGTTTATACGGTGCGTTACACATTCTTCGATTGGGGCACCACTTTTCTTAAAGAGTCCAAGGGATTCGATATTGCCGCTTCCAGCATGATGACCGGTTCCTTCGAATTGTGCGGAGTATTGGGGATGCTGCTGACAGGCTGGATGACTGACCGATTTTTCGGCGGGCGCGGGGCGCGCGTTTGTTTCTTATCCATGCTCCTGGTCACGGCCACCGTGTATATTTTTTGGCGTCTGCCGGCGAATGCACTGGGACTCAATACGCTCGCATTCGGATGCCTCGGATTTTTTATTTATGGGCCGCAGGCGTTGGTGGGAATTGCCGTCGCCAATCTCGCCACCAAGCGCGCTGCAGCCAGCGCCGTCGGTCTGACCGGCATTTTTGGCTATGCCAGCACGGTGATTTCCGGCTGGGGCGTCGGAAAGCTGGCGCACACTTATGGCTGGAACATGACATTCAAAACGATGATTGGCATGTCATTGCTGGGCGCGATTTTCTTTGCGGTGGCCTGGCCGTCACGCGCCACCGGCTATGATGATTAAAACGTCTCTGTGCTTGTGAGCCGTGAGGCGTGGCCTTATCTTTTTACTGTGTCGAGTGCGTTGAAAATGGTGCCGTGCGGGCGTTGCCAGGCAAAGGTTTTTATCCCTGGCGACCTGGCACCGTTTGAAACGAGTCCCTGCCCCAAGTGCGGCCACCCCATGATGCTCCCGGTGCGCATGCGCCAATTCGAATTACGCTCGGTCATTGCTTCGGGAGGAATGGGCACCGTCTTCACTGCCTACGACGTCAACCTTGATCGACTCGTGGCGTTGAAAATGATGAAGCGCGAAATGGCGGAAGATCCTGAGGTGATGTCCGCTTTCTATCGTGAAGCGCGCGCGGGTGCCGCCTTGAACCACACCAACATCATTCACATTTACACCTTCGATGAATATGAAGGCCAACCCTACCTCGTCATGGAACTCGCCGACCAAGGGAGCCTCGATAGCCGCATCGAGGCCGAACAACGCCTGCCCGAGTTGCACGTGTTGGACGTGGGGATAAAAATTTCTTCTGCGCTCGCTACCGCGCAAAAGCACAATCTCCTGCATCGGGATATCAAGCCGAGCAACATTCTGTATAACATCGACAAGGAACCCAAGCTGGTGGATTTCGGCCTCGCTGGGCAGGCCGATACCAACATCGCTGAACAAACCTCAGTTTGGGGAACTCCGGAATACGTCGCCCCGGAAAAAATCAAACGCGAAGCCGAAACGTATCTCTCTGACATGTATAGCCTCGGCGGGACTCTGTATCATGCGCTCACCGGCCACGTTCCCTTTCTCGCGCCGACGGTGGATGAAATGGTCATGGCTCATGTCAGCGTGCCACTGACTCCCCCGATTGACGTTGTCCCAGATGTCTCGCTGGCCACCAGCGATGCGCTCTTCAGAACCATGGCCAAGGATCCGGCGGAACGGTTCCAGACCTACGACGAATTAATCCTGGCCCTGGAAATCGCGCGCACCCATCTGCTAAGGCAGCAATTTGAATCGCAGGAAGGCGGGGGCCAGGGCCACGCCTGGTGGAAGCACTGATTACTTCTTTTTAAGTCCCATGTCCTTTTGGGCAACGGCCATTTTTACGGTTCCACCTTTATCGAACTTTTTGGCCTCCATCCCCATGTAAGCCATCCGCACCATGGCATTCTCGGAAGCGGCGGAGTTTGGGAAGAGCACCTGAATCCTTTTCAGCGTAGTTTGAGCCGCGGGAATATCCTGAAACCGCACTTGTAAATCTGCCAGCAGGTTCAACCAGCGCACGATTTGTTTGCTCGATTGGTTGGGCAGCGCAATAAGCTCCTCAATTTGCGCTGACGCCATGTCGAGCCGTTGATAGGTGTTTGCATACTCCATCGCCAAATTCTCTCGTGTTTGGGTATCCAGCGGATGCTTCTGCAATTGCTCAACGTATTGCTGCGCCAACGGTGATGAACTAATCTCCGGCGCCGGAACGCTGGCCTTGCGTAGTCCCACATATTTCTGGCCCTTGGGCAGCGCCACGGTTGTGCGCTCATTATCGATCATTTCCTGAGTGGATTCCAATCGGGCGATGCGCTCCGCGGCCACCTGCGACCAGCGGCTATTCGGGAACAGCACGGGAATCTTCTCCAGCACCCGTTGCGCTGCGCGGGCATCGCGTTCGATTTTCAAGTGCCAGTCGGCCAGTTGTTGCAATGCCGCCACTCGGTGCGCCTCCGTCTCATTCGGCGAATCGGCAATGAAATGAACCAGGCGCGAGGCTTCGGAAAAATCGTTAAGGTCTTCGGCCTTGATCGATGCGATTAACATCAACCCGCGGAAGTCATTCGGGAATTTCTCCAGTTGTTTGCTCGCATCATTAATCGCCTCCTGGAACATGTTCCGCCCGCGCTTTGCCTCCGCCGAAGAGTAGAGAGGTTTGGACTCGGGCGCTTCATCTCCACCGTCAATAATACCGGTCAATGGCTTGAGCAGGATGTCGCACCAACTCGGCGTCCACATGACACCGAGAATCATGGCGCAAAATGCCACGCCGAGCATCCCGACGATCGTGCCCGCCTGGTCTTTGCCGATCATTTTAGCGCCAACCCATACCATGATTCCAACCAGGACGGCTGTTATTGCCCAGCGCGAAATAAATCGCCCCGGATCTTCGGCCTCTTTTAAGGCCAGAAAGATCCGCCAGCCCACGAATGCGAGCATTAATACTGTTCCGGCAATAATGTCAAAAGTATGACTCATCTCACAAAGGCTTGGAGCTTCGGTTATGAGTTTAGACCGGGCTGTTGAGGAATCGTTACGTGGAGCAAGCTGGAAATTATTGCAGAGCAGTGGAGCGCTTCTCTAACCATTGCAAATCCCCGCTGGTATCCGCCGCAACGCCCAGCGCCTTGGCGTTTAGCATATTCTTATCATGCCATCGCTTAATTTCGGCATGGGCATCGGCAAACGAGATTCCCCCGGCTTTATTATGGTAGGTGGCGGGAATATCCACCCACGAAGTGGTGTCCAGTTCGCAGACAAACCAGCCGTCGTTAATACTCCAGGGATTTTCGTCAATCAACACCCAGGCCATGGAGGGCGTCGGTCCGATGAGGTCCGTTTGTTTGCGGAAAACACGGTAGCCCGCCTTCCGCACATTGATCGGATTCATCCAGCAGTTGATCGACATGCTCCGGACCGTCGGATTTCCTCCGCGGCTCGGCCACTTGTCGCCTTTAATATCGGATGGGCATTTGAAAACGGTGACATTTTTCAGATAGGGCCAGAGCAAGCCTTTCTTCAGCAGCGTTGTATTGGTCCAACCAGGATCACGATCCATCGATCCATAAACCCATTGAACTTTGCCGCCACCCTCCACAATGCCAGGGTCATTGGGATCTTGAATCAAGGTATCCAGTCCAGCGGTCTGTGCAATTTTGTCGGCATTATCCAGGGAATACATGGCCCAGGCCAGTTGCAGTTGTTTGAGATTGTTAAGACAGGCCACTCCGCGGCCTTTTTCTTTAGCCTTGCTCAATGCGGGTAAAAGCATTCCTGCCAAAATGGCAATGATAGCGATAACGACCAGGAGTTCGATCAAGGTGAATGCGCCCCTCCACAGGAAAGGTCTGACCGGGGGTCGCAGAATCGCCTGGCTCGTGATCATGTCTCGGTTGTGTGGGAGCAGCGTAGAAAGTTCCGGCCTCGAAAGACAAGGGCGATCTCGCCATCCGACCCGTGACATTCACAGCACACCCCTGTCTAAACCCTAATTGAACCTTTTGCACGCAACGGCATTCCACTAACCAAAGAGCTACTGGTGTCCGAAAATTTAACATGCGAAATCGCCGGCGCGCGGGCGGGAAATCAGGGCGCGTGGGACAGGCTGTTCCGGCGCTACCAATTGCCTCTTTACGTATATGCCTATGAACTCGTTTCCAATGAACAGGACGCTCTCGATGTCGTGCAGGAGAGTTTTATTAATGCCGCCCGGCATATCCACTCATTACAGCGCGACGAAAAATTTGGGTCCTGGCTCTTCGGCATCGCGCATCAAAAATGCATCCAGGTTTGGCGCAAGCGCACACGTCATCCAACCGCACCTGAAGAATCACTCAACCTGGATGCGGAGCACGTGCATCAACAAGACGACTCCAACCCGCGCGACCTGCTCATCCACGCCGAGCAAGAGGAGGAATTCATGGCGCTGATCAACCAATTACCCGTACCCCAGCGCTCCGTCCTGCTCCTGCATTTCATTGAGGAGTTTTCGCTGGAGGAAATTGCCGCAATTACTGAAGCAGAATTGGGAACAGTAAAATCGCGCATGCATTACGCCAAGCGCGCGCTGCGCAAACTGCTGGAAGGAGTGATGCAATGAAAACACCTCGCGAAATTTTGTTGGCTAAACACGAATCCACCAGCGCGAATTTGGACGCCGTTCGTCGTCGCGCCCTGCGCGAGATTCCGGTTTCTCAGAATGAACCACCTTTTATTCTCTCCGGATTTGCCCGAGCCATCTGGCGCGAACTTCTACTCCCCAACCGCTCCATCGTCGCCCTGGTCTCCCCGCTTTGGTTGCTCGCGGTGCTACTGCATGCAACCAGCCTACACTTGGGGAACTCATCCACGCAGACTCCCTTGCCGTCACGGATGGCTGTCGTCGAGGGCCTCAGGGAACGCCAGCGCCTCTATGCGGAACTCTCCGGCCAGCAACCCATCGACTTTTTGCCGTTTCGGCCAAAACCCCGCAGCGAATTTAGCATCACCGTGATCGGATAACTATGAACGAACCAACTCAACCTCCAAAAAAATCAGTAAACATGCGAAGAATAATCGCTTGCGCGGTGCTCGCCATCGGCGCCGGCATCGTGGGCGCCCTGGCTATCGGCCTGTTTGTCTCTGCCGCCTATCAAGCCCCCAGTGCGAAGGATTTATGGGCACTCGCCCTATTGATCGCACTCGTGACAAGTTCCGTCCTCTTTGTCCTCTCTCGGAACCAGACTCGTTGGAACAATCTTTTCAGTTGGAAAACCGCCCGACGCGCTCTCGCGGGAGTCATTATCGTGATCACTTTGGTGGCAGTATTTTATGCGGTGGAGAATTTCCGTGGGGCACGTGCCTGGGACCAGGAGCGAAAGGCGCAGGAAGCAAAAGGTGCGATCCTTGATCTAAGCGCCTTTGTGCCGCCGCGCGTTCCGGACGACCAAAACTTTGCCGCCACTCCGTTGATCAAGTCCTGGTTCGTCAAAACGACCAATGGCTACGGCGGAGATTGGAATGATTCCTACAGTGTCGCCGATATCCCCGATCATGTTAAAGGTGAACGCCAGTTCACTGATTTAGGCGCATGGGCTGCTGCGTTTGACGCGATTGCGTCGGGAGACTACTTCGAAAAGAGCGATGATCCGGCTCGTCGCGTTCCGAAAAAGAATCAAAAATTCGAGTCGGCACGCGTGGATCGGGAATCCAGGCAGACGGCTGCGCCCGCCGTCCTGCGCGGGCTGGCCACGAATGACGCCATCTTTGCCGAGTTGCGAGCAGCGAGTTCGCGGCCTCATTCCGTTTACCCGGTTTATTATGACCTCAATAATCCGTGGGGAATTCTTCTGCCGCACCTAGCCAAAGTGAAAGGCACTTGCGCCCGACTGCAATTAAAAGCCTGCGCCGAACTAGCCCTGGGAAAAACTGACGCTGCCCTGGATGATATTTTATTAATCTGTTCACTGATGGATTCACTCAAGGAGGAATCGTTTCTCATTTCCTATCTTGTGCGCGCCGTCATCCTGCAAAGTGCCATCCAACCCATTTGGGAAGGGCTGGCCGAGAAACGCTGGAATGAACGGCAATTACAAATAATTACCGACCGGGTGCAGAAATTCAATTTCCTCCAGGCCGCCGAGCGCCCATTCAATGGTGAACGCGCGGCAGGGGTTCTTACTTGTGATCTGCTCTATCGCCGGGTCTATAAGTTTTCCGAGCTATTGTCTTATTCCCAAAATGCAGAGCCTGCCGCAACTCTACTGTCTGGATTGGGAGTTATAGCTCCACACGGCTGGTTTCGGTTGGAGCAGGCGAATTATTGCCGCCTCTTCGAGCAACAGCTCTCGGGCGCTTTTGACTTGGAGAAACACCGGGTTTATCCAGCGAGGATTGTAGTCCACAATGATGACGAACACCTCTTTGCATTGGTGCGGCAAGAGCATCCAATTAAAACATTCCTGCAGCACAAATGGATTTCCGCGATGTTGCTTCCATCCCTGGGAAATTTCATCCACAAAGCTTCCTATGTGGAGACGCTATGCAATGAGGCCAGCACCGCCTGTTCGCTGGAACAATATCGGCTCTCACACGGTGAATTTCCCGATGCCCTGCAAAAGCTCCCGCCTTCCCCTCGCTTGCTCGATATCATCACGGGCAATCCCTTGATCTACCGCCGAATGGACCACAGCTTCGTCCTGTATTCAGTGGCCTGGAATGAAAAGGACGATGGCGCAGTCCTGGATCCAAAGAAAGATTCGCGCGACACAGACCAACCCGATTGGGTCTGGAAATATCCCGGAGCGACGGAGTCCCCGCTACCCTCCAAATGAAGAAACCCTTGGGGCCATGTACATGAGAGCATGGCTGATATACGCACGTTTCCCGCGCTCTCACGAGCGCAGCCACGATGTAAGTTGTTAATTCAAGAACATGAATTCATTGCTGTTGAGCAGGACCCGGCAAACGTTGGCCATTCCATGTTTCTTCCCATAGTCCGCAAATGTTTTCTGCTCCTGGCGCGTCGGCTTTCGATTCAATACCAGGTTGAACGCCTGCGCGATCTGCGCATCCGGTGTCTTCTCTTTCGCGACGCGGTCTGCGATCAGCTCGCACTCTCGCAGAACAAAACGATCATTCCACATCGCCAGCGCTTGCAGCGAGGTCATCGACACATTGCGCACCGGCGTCCAGTTGGAAGCATCGGCACAGTCCAACGCGTCGAGGAATGGATCCGGTATGCTCCGGAAAATAAGCCGGTAAATGCTGCGTCGCGAATTCGCCGGTGATTCCAGGTCAAATTTGCCGTAGTCGATTTTAGGCGTGTTCATCGGCTCAGGATCTTCCATGTAAAATTGTTTCACTGGCTCGCCGCCCATGGTCAGGTCCAAATGCCCACTGAACTGCACGAGCGTGTCGCGCACCGACTCCGCATCCAAGCGGGTGCGATTCATGCGCCACAAATAGACGTTCCCCGAATCCTGCTGGGAATACTCAGGCTGATTCTGCGAACTTTGCTGATAGGTGGCGCTCAGCAGCATGAGACGGTGCAATTTCTTGATGGACCCGCCATTTTCCAGAAACCAGCTCGCCAGCCAGTCCAACAGTTCCGGATGAGAGGGTGCCGAGCCCATACGCCCGAAATCGTTAGGCGTGTTCACAATGCCCTGGCCAAAATGATATTGCCAAACCCGGTTCACAATCGACCGCCACGCCAGGCGATTACGCGGGTCAGTGATCCACTTGGCCAAAGCCGCGCGCCGGGCTGATTCATCCTTCGGATCTGCCAAATCGAAACGAGATGACAAATCTTTCACGCAGGAAAGCGCGCCGGCAACTGCTTCGTCACCCGGCTTGGTGACGTCTCCGCGTTTGAGCACATGGACGGGACGCGGAGCTTTCGCTGCTGTGAAATTGCCTTTCGACTCAAAATCATTCGCCGCCGCATAGACAAACTTCGGCGGAGGAAGGGCCGCCAGTTCCTTCTCGATTCTTGTCTTGAGATACCAAGCCGCCAGCTCCCCACGCTGTTCTTTGGTTCGTTTGCTCTGTTCCACCACGAGGATATTGCGAATATTTTCCGGCTTGGAATCGACGCGCACCGGTCGCGGTGAAGTCGTCACGGATAGGCGCGGACGCAAAATGGTATGTTCCCGCCCATGCACCTGTTCGAGCGTGAACGTCAGAGTGGTGCCGTTCGTAAAGCCCGCGTCGTCCTTCAGCTCAAAATAGGCATAATGTGGTTTGCCGGTTTCAGGAAATATTCCCCACGCCGTGTTGGTGTCTCCATCGATGGCTTTGGCTATTGTCCAGTTGTCCTGGTTAAAATCTGCTGTCGCACTTTGGATTAATAATGGCTTTGCATTCGTGGTGCCCACCGCTGCCGCCGTCACTCGAAATTCCGACAAATGAAAATTGCCGTTATCCGGCTGCCGGCCCGGCCCGTTGCGGGGATGACTCGCATCCGTCATGACTTCCAGGCGAATGCCCGTAATATGCTGCAAGGTCGTGCTGGCCGTGATCGTATAAATATCCGTCTTGGGCGATTCCCCGCTGACCAGTAAAGAAGAGTCTGCCTGCTTCGTCATCACCGCCGCGGACGCCGTTCTGAACGAGGTCGGGTTCAGCACCTCCCACTGTTTTTCTCCACCCTGTGATCGCTCCCACTCATCCAATCGCGTCTGCATTTCGGGTTCGAGCAATGTTTCCAAAAACTTTTGATCTTTGATTTCAAGAGCCGTCTTTCGCCGCAACAGAGATTGGCGCTTTTGGTTCACCGCCGGATCTTCATCATACGGACGATCCGCCCTGTCCACTCCCGCGAACACTGCCTGCAATGCGTAATAATCCTGCTGCGGGATGGGATCAAACTTGTGATCGTGGCAGCGCGCGCAATGCACCGTCGTACTGACAAAAGTGGATATCGCCGTCGTAATCATGTCGTCGCGATCCAGGTAGCGCCCAATTTTCTTGTCCACCGTGTCCTCCATGATGGCCATGAGAGTGCTTAAATCCCAGGGACCTCCAGCAATAAATCCGGTAGCCACAATTCCTTCCGGCTTCTCCGGATACAACACATCCCCGGCCAATTGTTGTTCCACGAATTCGGCGTAGGGCTTATCCGAATTGAACGCGTGAATCACATAATCCCGATAGGGCCAGGCATTGGCGCGCGGTCGGTCCTGGTCATGCCCGTGGCTGTCCCCATAATGAACGACATCCAGCCAATGGCGCGCCCAACGCTCGCCGTAGCGCGGGCTGGCGAGCAACCGATCCACCACTTTTTCAAACGCTTTGGGCGAACTATCCTTGAGGAACGCAGTCATTTCCTCAGGCGTCGGTGAAAGGCCCGTGAGATCGAACGTGACCCGACGCAGCAAAGTGCGTTTATCCGCAGGGGCGGATGGCTTCATCCCTTTCTCCTCCAGTTTGGCGAGAATGAATTGATCGATCGGAGTTTTCGCCCAACGTTGATTTTTCGTTTTCGGCGGAGTCGGTTTGGTGACTGGCTGCAGCGACCAAATAACATTGGTGTCCGCTGCGGCGGCAGTGAGTGCGAGCAAGAATAGGAGTAGAAGGCTGCGCAGCAGGATTTTTATCCGCAACGGAGCCGCAATTCTGTTAAGTCCTTTTTGCACGTGAACCTGCTGATTATGCGGCCAAAGTGTTGCCTTCGCAACCGTTGAACACATGTAGCCGCTAACGCAGACGGCGCTGTTTTCACCGGAAGAGCGGTGGAGGGCCACCGCACTCCAGGACGCTGTCGCGTAACCCGACGCACCCAATCACGCGAATCCCGACTCCGAGGCGGGACTGTCCTCTGGCGCTTTCAATTGATCTACCTCGCCATCCCGCTACACCCACCACTGGTTGAATCAAACGCCACCGCCCCAGCAAATGCCCCGGGACGTTGCGAAACGTGGAACCCAATTCTCCTGAAGTATGCGGTTTCATCCGCAGGCCACCGGCTTTCCAAACTCAAATCCGTGGTGCCATTGGTATTCATCCGCGGTGCCGCGACGGATTCTTCCATTGTTTTCTTTTTTCCCACGAAATTTACCAGCACATCAAAAATTGCATTGGGAATCCTCACTCCTCCCGCCCCTCCCACCGCCAGTGCCGGCACACCATTCCGCACGACCACCGTCGGGCACATGTTATGCACGGGCCGTTTGCCGGGTGCCACGGAGTTGGGATGCCCCGGACGCGGATCGAAACGCCACATGCCATGCCCCAGCATTAACCCCAGGTTTTCCACACCCACTTGCGCGCCAAAGGTGTTGCCATGGGTAATTGTCATCGCTGCCATGTTACCCTGCGAATCCACGCTGCTCAGATTCACCGTGCCGTTTCCCAGGCTCAAATCGATCTGCAAAGGCAAAGGCTTTCTCTCATCTACGGCGTTGCGCACTTTTTTTGCGAAAGCATGGGCGTATTCGTCCGAAAGCATTTGATCCACGGGCACCTTTGCCATTGCGGTATCCCCCAGAAGATCGACTTTGTCCTTCCATGCCAGCCGCAACGCTTCGAGGCGCGCGTGAGCGCTGGCCGTTCCGGACAACTTTTCCCAGGAGAGCGCTTTCAAGATGTTCAGCGCCTCCAGTACGGTGATTCCTCCCGCCGTCAATGGCGCGGTGTAAACATCCGACCCACGCCACGAAATTTTCAAAGGCTGCACTTCACGCGCCTGGTAGGCAGATAAATCTGAATAAGTGAGCAACCCTCCGCCGCGTGCAGACGCTTCCGCAATTTGTCGCGCGATGTCGCCGCGATAAAAGGAATCAACCGAATTGCGGCTTGCCAGGGTGGAGAGCATTTTCGCGAGGGATGGATTACGGGTCTTGTCCCCACGTTTGGCGGCTTCCGTTTTAAGAATTCGGCTTTGGAGGACCGACATGTTGGGCTGGATGACACAACCCTGCTCCGCAAAAGCGATGGCGGGTTGGACCATTTCACGAAAGGAACGGGTGCCGTATTTGGTCAACGCCAATTCAAATCCCGCCGGAATCCCGGGCACGCCCACGGCGAGCCATCCATGGAAATTCGTTTTGCCGATGACATTGTTTTTTTCATCCACTTTAAACATGTCCGGCTTGCTGGCCGCCGGGGCCGTGGCGTTGAAATCAATTGAAATGACTTTCTTTTCCTTGCGCAAAGCGATGGTTATAGTGCCGCCGTAGCCGCCCATGCCGCATTTGGCGGGAGAAGTAACGCAGGCGACTAAACCGGCGGCGACAATGGCATCAATGGCATTGCCGCCATCAGCCAGGACTTTCTCTCCTACTTTGGCAGCCTGGACTTCGCCAACGACAATTCCCTTTTTGGATTTGCGCTTTTCGGGAGTATTTTCCTGCTCGGCGATGAGGTCCTGCGAAAATGAAAGGTAGGGAAAAAAAGAACCAGCAACGATAGCATGTCCCGTCAGGGCAAGCATGTTCCGCCGAGTACGACGTGTCATATGAAACCGAGTGTAGGAGAGGGCTTCACACGGCTCTAGCAAAAAAGGCATGACCCCGAAGAGTCATGCCTTTGCCAAAGTGAAACGATGATCAGGCCGGAACTTTGTCCGCGTCGCTCGCCGTATTGGCCGCCGTCGTGCCAGCGATATGCACGATTTTGTAACCGCCAATTGATTTGAAATAGAGCAGGAGCAACAGGTAGATTACAGCCATTAATGCCGGTATCGCCGAGTCTGCCTTCAAAGTCTTTCTGTCACCTGCGATGCTGGAGTCGTGAACCTTTCGTTCTTCAGGAGTCAACTGTTCAACGGCCTTTGAAACATCTCCTCGGGAGTTGTCCAGTTGTTCTCGATTTTTAGCGAGCTTCTCACTGACTGCACCAAACTTCTTTCCATCAAGCCCGTAGGTTTCAGCAAAGAACAAGAAGGAACTTGGCTTTTCGGCCTTATATTGCTCGTAAACTGCCGCGTCGTTCTGTTTTAACGACTCGCCGGCAAAACGATCCTTGGCATAACCTAACCCGGGCCCACCAATCATGCCGGCGGATAACATCCCAATGCCTCCCATGATTGAAATAGCTACCGCACCAGTCCGTGGAAACCGATCGGAAGCTACGGCAAGCATTGTGGGCCAGAAGAATGTTTTTCCAACTGCGTATACGGCAAGCGCAGCCAATGCCATGCCGAAACTTGTAATGCCACTGGAGAGATTGAGGCCCACACAGGCGAGAATGGAACAAACAAGCAAAATGCCGACAGGAGACAGTCCGATTTTCTTCTCGATGAATCCTGCGCAGAATCGAAGAGTGAACATAATCGCAGAAGTCCAAATAAACAGGTAGCGGCCCTCTTGCGAACTAAACAAGTTGCCAGTGATATTTTGAATCCATCCATCGGTTCCAAGTTCTACTGCGCCAACCATCGCATGCGTTAGGAAGAGCACAAACAGCAAAACGGAACCCATTGAAAATTTGGTCATAACGCCGACCGCAATTAGCAAAACGCCAGCAATCATATAGGAGATGTTCGAGCTTAGCCCCAGCGCACCCGCAAAGAACAACGAAAGCAGGTAGCAGACTATCAAAGACCCCAGCATTCCAACGTCCTTAAACATCTCACCTAAACTGACACCTTTTTCGGAAGCTTCGGACTTGGGCATGTGTTGGCCTAAGAACATGATTCCATAGATGGCCGTCGGAATCAGGAACAAAGCCAATTGGTATTTCCAATACATATGGAGCTTGTCATCCAACAGCCAGCCTGCAGCCGTTCCGAGAATCATTCCTGCCGGCCAACTTGCATGAAGAATGTTTAGAAAATGGGTGCGGTTATTGGGAAACAACGTTGCGACCAGCGGATTGGCTACTGCTTCGAGCGTGCCGTTGGCGATTGCGAAGATGAAAGCGCCCCAATAAAGCATTTGATAAGCGTTCCCAGCTGTGGCGCTTAACGCGACGAAAGCAGAAACTGCGTGAAGTGCAAACGCTACAATTACAAGCTTTCCATATCCAATTTTGTCAGCAACCACACCCCCTATGATGATGCCGAAACAAAAGCCGGAAAAACCGGCCCCGCCGATATTACCTAGCTGCGTTGCAGTGAAGCCGTATTCTGCCCCCCAGTTGTCAAGAATACCGTTACGAATGGCGAAGCCTACCCCAGCGGCCAGGATTGCCATAAATCCAGCCCATAAGAGCCGCTTGGCATTTGGTGCGATAGCTGTGTTGTCCGTTTGCATAGTTTAATTTGTTTTTTGTTGGTTTGCAGATGGATTGGAAAACTAACTTTATTGTGTAAATGCTGGCAACTTCACGATGGCTCCGCCTTTCAGGGCGGATTCATGCGCGCATAATCCCACGCAGGTCCAATTGGCCGATTGACGCGCATTCGGGAATGGCAGGCGTTTCTCCACCAGCGCTCGCAGAAATTCATGCGCCAAATGCGGATGCGATCCGCCGTGGCCGGCCCCTTGCGTAAAACTCAGGTGGGTCTTCTTGCCTAAATCGTAAACACCTTTGGTGGTGAAAGGCTGGATGCCTTTCGGCAAGCGCTTCGCGAAATCCGGCGTCTTGACCGGCTTCGGAATTTTCGGCTCGGGCAATTTGGCGGTGTGGAAAATCAACGGCTCATGTTCCACCAACGGCCATTCCACCGAGGCTCTGCTGCCATAGACGTCAATGCTCTCGCGATACTGCCGCGCCGTATCGAAGAGAGACCGAATGATGCGGGCACTCACGTCTGTGCCTTTAAATTTGATGTGCGCCGTTTCCACCGCGAAGGGGCTGCCGTATTGCTTGACCAATTCTTTGCGTATGGTGCCACTGCCAAAGCACGAGACATATTCCGCAGGCTGGCCAATCAAACCGGCCACAGGTCCGACGCAATGCGTCGCATACCACATCGGTGGCAGACCCGGCCAATAATTAGGCCAGCCGTCCATGTCCTGCTGATGGCTCGCCTGGACGAATTGCAACTTACCGAGCTTTCCGTCGTCCAAAAGTTCCTTCATGTAGAGGTATTCCCGCGCGTAAACGACGGTCTCCATCATCATGTAGGTCAGCCCGGTTTGCTTCACGAGGTCCACGATCTTCTTGCAATCCGCAATGCTCGTGGCCATGGGCACCGTACAAGCCACGTGCTTGCCCGCTTTCAGGGCGGCGATGGATTGCGCTGCGTGATCGGGAATTGGAGAATTAATATGGACCGCATCCACATTCGGGTCTTTGAGCAAATCATTGAAATCGCTGTAACGTTTCTCGATTTCGAAAGCGTCGCCGATCGCGTCCAGTTTCTTCTGCGTACGCTGGCAGATGGCGTACATGTTGGCATTCGGATGCCGTTGATAAATAGGGATAAACTCTGCTCCGAAACCAAGGCCGACAATGGCTATGTTAATTTTGCGCTCGCTCATGGACTCCCGCGAATGACAACAGCATGACCCGCGCAGTGTCAACGAAAATGACGGTCACTGTGCAATCGAAACGACCAAAAGATACGATTCGCGCTGCCGCCCACCCGTGCACCTTTCGTAACATGGTATACCGTACAACGCAGTGCTTACGCTTTACGGTTTGGGCGCGGGGACGTTGTTGGTAACCGGTGCAGCCGCCGGTGGAGCCAGTAGTACGGCCGGTTTGGCCGAATAGGTTATTGGAGGTTTGCCCACCACGCCGTCCGTGAGTCGAAAAAGAATCCCGGTGTCATCGACAAAGGCATAAAGCCACCAGGTCAGAAAAATGGCCACCAGTAATTTGGGCCACAGGGCCGGGGTTTCGGCATAGGAATCAGCCGCTCCCATTTGCGAACCCGGCGGCAATTCCGCCACGCCGGTCAATGCGCCGCCAAAGGGAACATTCATCCTCGCCTTGGCATTCACGGCCCAGCCATTGGCATCCAGTATCGGCCCGAGATTGCGCTTGCGCAGTTTCAGCCAGGCTATGGCCATGGAAGGCGCCGAGATGATCAGCATGACTGTCAAAAGAACCAACGGGATTTGCCAGGAGGCAAATTTGCCAAGGAATACCATGGCGCTGGCGCCGGCCGCCGCGAGGCTTCCGAGAGCGAGGGAGATCAACGCGATCACACTGGGATCGAATCCGGGCTTGGCCGGAACCGGCGGTGTCTTTGTCAAAGGAGCATTGGCTACAGTTGCTAATTGCAAGTTCGCCTGTGCATCGGCGGCGGCGGCCTGCTTGGCCGCGCGTTCCTCAATCATTCGCACCAGCTTTTTGTAGGGAGACCAGAACGCCTGCCGAATACTGATTGGATTGTCGACAATTTTCGTGATGGTAGCATCCCAGTCGCGTCCCTTTCGGTCATAAAAAATTCCATTCCGGCCCACCATGAGATTATCGGAATCCCCTCCTGTAAACGCAGCGACAATGGACAGCTTTTCTCCCGACCCTTTGCGCACGCAATCGCAATACGCCAGGTAAGTTCCGGCCATCCCCGCCATCACGGCGTGCCGGGCGGAATCGTCCACCGGCAGGCACAAGTCGCAGCTCCGCTGGTCCAGATAAAGTGTTCCGGCCTGAAAAATGGCCTTGTCCCGGCGGCCATAAAAATCCGCAAAATTCACAAAGTTACGACAGAGTTTGGCCAGGTCCCGATGGTAATGAATGAGCCGGTGCAGGCCGATGACCGCTTGCGCATAACCGCCTTCCAACTTGTCCCTCTCAATCAGTGCAGTGAGCGACGTTTTCGCATTTGTGGCCAGGATTTCCCGCACTCGTGTCAGCCCGATTTTTTCCACAGAGCCGCCCTTTTTCTCCGCATTCCAGGCATTGAATGCAGCTAATTTTCCCACGAGCGCACTCCAATCTCCTTCCGTTAATTCCGTTCGCGCCCCCAGCAACGGCTCCAGGGCATTGGCTTGCATGGCCGCGATGGCGCCCGCCCAGGCCGGATTAATCCCCCGTGTCAACGGCAGTGTCAGCGTCGCTCCAACCTGGGCCAGCGGAAGATTGGCAATATCAGCATGGTTGTCCGTCAGCTCCTTGGCTCCCAGCGCGGCATAGTCCTTTTCATCCCGGTTTAACGCATTCACCGCGCGCGGGTCATAGGCTGCCAGCCGCCCGCGCGCAAAAAAGTCATCCACCTTGGCCCTTACTGCCTTGACGGTTCCTGCGGCCGCCTCCGTTTTCAATCCCAACGGCAGGACCGCCGTGTCGGTCTCCGCTTTTTTCCACCACTCCGAATAGGCAGCGGCATCTTCAAAAAATCGGTCCACTTGCGCCTGCCCCACTCCGGGCTTGCCAGTCGCATCCGTTTCCGAACCCAGGCAATTAATGATGTCCGCAATGACGGCCTTGAGCGCATCGTCGTCCGCGGATTCGGCCGGCACAATGCCGTCGCCATTGAAAGGTTTCTCCGCAAACGTGGCCGCCGCCGCAGAGGCTTCGTCGATGAGGATTTCCGCGGCTCCGGTTTTCCTCAGCACGGCGCTGGCAAAGCTCGCGATCAGTTTCCCCTCGGGATTGGACTCATTGATCGCCTCCGGGGAGAGGGTGGCTTTTCCTTTGAGCAGGTCACTCGGATTTTTCAAAAGGCCACAAGCCCATTTCACGGCGGCTATCAATTCCGGCGCACGAATCCGTCCATCCTTGTCCGTATCGATCAATGCAAGAGTGGTCTTGTCAAACTCAACCCCGCTCGTCGGGCAGGCCAGGGCGACCCAGAGCTTCTGGTCGAGCTGATCGAGATTGAGCAGGTCATCCCCGGTGGCCAGCACGATTTGATTGAAACCCCCGGCGCGGAAAAAGCGCCATCGATACGGAACAGGTTTATTACTCATAAGTACCCCGGTCGAGAATCACTAAAGGAAAAAGAAAATATACACAGCAAACACCACCGCAATGACGCCCGCGCCCGCCGCAATGCCCCACAGCAGATTTCGTTTTTTGGCCGCAATGGCGAAGGTGGCGATAATGACGCCTGCCTGCGCTGCGAGCATTCCGAAGAAAAACCGCTGGCTCCGCAAATGATGCCGCTCTGCGGAAAGATTGCTCTTCCGCACCTGCAGTTCATAGATACTTGCCACCGCCTGGTTTAACCGGGCCTCCGCATCATAACGCAAGGTGGTGTAGCGCAATCTCGCTGCTGTGAAATCGCGCCTTTGCGCGGCCCCCTCCGCTCCCGTGCCGCTGCTGAGGAGTTTTTCCATCCGGTCAATTTCCCGATTGATCGGTTTGGTGGCGGCATCGAGCAGTTGAATCTGCCGGGCGGATTCGCGCAGGCACTCTTCCAGCGTTGCGGAACTGACGGAAGCCAGCAGATGCGTGACTTCCGCTTCCGGGCGGGATTCAGAAACTGCCTGGACAGCCGCTTTCACATGATCGTCCACCGCTACCGAAGCAGGCAATGAAGGCAATTCCCCCTTTTGCAGCAGCGACAGAGACTCCCGGCCCTCCGCGGTCCCCAATTCCGAATGAGCCTGTATCAGGCCGGCAACATCCAGGGGATGAATTTCCGCAGTGTTCCGAATAACATCGAGGGTATTTTGTTGCAGACCGCTTCGAAGCCGTTTTGCCTGGAAAAAACTCCATTGGTCACCGGCTTTGGACTGCAATTCGGCGGCGAGTGATCGGTCGTATTGGGCGCGCGTCATTTCGCTGGAAGCGAGGCCCGCGAGCAAGGTAGCGATGACCGTCATGATAACGGGAGTGGCGGTTAACACTTTTCCCCAGTTTGAGTGCGGCACGTCCGCCTTCAAATTTTCCGGAATCTCAATTTTCATGCAGTCGTCGGCGTTGGGGCTGGAAGACGTTAACGTCCGACCCAGGCCCAATTCCCGCAGAGGAATGCACCTTCGCCGGGGGGCAGATAGTTGGCAACGATTTTGTCGTGAACCAGCCGTCCGGCTCACCGGCTTCCAGAAAACGATTTCGTGAAATCTTCGTTCGCAACCTTGACTACTTTTTTCTCAAACTTCGATTCGGCAATGAGTTGGCTCAGCTTTTTCTCGTAGGCAGCGGCATCCAACGGCAGATCGACGGTTTGCCCAATCAGGGAAGAATAGAGGATGGCGTTAGCCAGTTCCACCGACCAAACGCCTTCCTCCGCAGGCGCGATTAACGGCGTTCCCTGTAAAATGGCATCGACGAAATTTTGCGTGATGTCCTCGTGTTTACCTCCAGAGTTTTCAATGGGGATCTCGACGTTCCAAATTTCCGGTTTCGCAAATCCAGTCCTGGCGTTCTTGCTGAACTGCATCATGGGAATTTCGTTGCGGGTGAAACTGACCTTCCCGTGCTCCACCACAATCTTGCCATTGTCCCCAATAATCTCGAAACGGTTGGTCCCGGGCGCTTCACCCGTGGAGGTGATGAACGAACCCATCCCGCCATTCGGATATTCCAGGTAGGCAGTCACGTTATCTTCCACTTCGATATCGTGATAGCGGCCCAATTGGCAAAAGCCGCGAACTTTCGAGGGACGTCCGCAGAGCCATTGCATGATATCGAGGTTATGCGGGCATTGATTAAGCAAGACTCCCCCACCCTCGCCCTTCCAGGTGGCCCGCCATCCGCCACTGGCATAATACGCTTCCGTGCGGAACCAATCGGTAACAATCCAATTGGTGCGCACGATCTTCCCCAACTCGCCTTCGTCAATGAGGTGTTTGATCTTTTTCCATTTGCCTTCGGTACGCGATTGGAACATGGCCGAAAAAATCAGTTTCTTGTCGGTGTGCGCGTCCAGCAGGCGCTGGCAGTCCGCCTTGTGCACAGAGATGGGCTTCTCCACCAGGACGTGCTTGCCATTTTTCAAAGCATCGATGCCGATGGTGGTATGGAGGAAGTGGGGGGTGGCGATAAGGACGGCGTCAATTTCGCCGGAACGGATCATGGCTTCGGCGCTCTCGAAAGTTTTGATGGATTTATAGGGCTCGAGATTGGCGGTGTGCGAATCGCTGACGGCTGCGAGCGTGGCGCCGTTGATTTTGCCAGCCTGCAGGTAGTTGGCGTGGTACTTGCCCATGTTGCCCATGCCGACGATTCCCATGCGAACGTTTTTCATGATATAAACCTTTGTTGCGCAAACTATCGTTCCCGAAGGAAATCGGAGGCAAGGAAAAAGGAAATGGTTGAAATCGAGCGATTATACCCGGTAATGTCTGCGCCATGTTTTCTGGAAAGAACTTTTTGCCAGGCGTGCTGGCCGTCCTGATCCTTTTGGGCGTTTTGTTGGCCGCAGCCCTCAGCTATGGATATGTGCAGGGATTGCGTGAGTTTCGCCAATCTCAGGCCAGGGCCGCCGCCATGAACCGCAATCGCACCCTGCTCCAGGCATTGGCCGCCGACACAATGGAATACAGCAAACACGATTCTTCCATCGATCCCATCCTGCAATCCGTTGGTCTCAAGGCAAAGGGCACCCCTGCAAAAACCCGGTAAGGCAATTATGGAACCCAGCACATCCGAATCCAACGAAAGTTCTCGCGTGACCAACGATTTCCAGACACTGAACGCCGAATATCAGGCCCTGCGGAAAATTTTCCTCCTGGTGCTTGCCTCCATGCTGCTTTTGGCAGGGGCGCTGGACATTTACCTCTTTGCGCAGTTGCGGGTCGTCCGCAAAGATTTGGATTCCTTGAATAATGCCGTGGCTGAATACGAGCAAAAGGAAGCGCCCATCGTGAATGGCTTTGTCAGCAACCTTGTCGTCTTCTCCAAATCGCATCCGGACTTTAATCCGATTGTGCAGAAGTATAATTTGACGCTGCCGCCTCCCAAAACTGTTCCCCAGCCTCCCGGCGTTCGTTAAGTTTTTAGATCGACCGGCGAAATCCGCGTTCCGCAATCAGAACAGAAACGGGCCGATGGATGGGAAAGCCTTCCACAGGTGCACGCAACCTGTGCCTGCTTGGTCTTGTGATGAATCATCAGATTGCGAATGTAGGGAATCCACGTGAAAGCATAGGCAAAGATAAACACTGAGTCCCGCTGATGGAGTCCGTAAATGAGGAGCAAAAGGAGCCGATCAGGCTGATCCACCAAAAGGAGCTGGGGACAGTCACTTGTCCTCGCTTCTCGGTCGCATACCACTGCACAAAAAAGCGGGAGAAAAAAACCACGTTGCCCAGCCAGCCGACAACTTTCCAAACGCTCCAGGCAATTCCAAACAGCTTGCCGTTATGCCAGATCAAATCAACCACGCCGCCTCCATCCTCTTAGTGGGAGGCACGCAGTTTCCTGCGTCCCTAAAATCGCACAGATCAAAGGATATATTCACACAAGCAACCTAGAAAATCCCTCGCCGCTTGGAAAGGCGCGATTTCCCGATACCCAGGACGTATCTCCCCCGCCGACATATCAATTTAAGGGGAGCATTGAACGCCACGGACAAATTGTGCGAGGTCAATACCGTTTTTTTCGTGCCTTCCGCCACTATCTTCCCTTCTTTCAATAACAGCGCATGCGTGAAAACATTTTCTATCTCTTCTACATGATGGGTGACAAAGATCAGCGCCGGACTCTTCCGATCCGTGGCAAATCGATTGACGAACTCGAGAAACTCATCCCGAGCCACTGGATCCAGCCCCGCGCATGGCTCATCTAAAATCAGCAGTGCGGGTTTCGCCATCAATGCCCGTGCAATCAAAACCCGCTGACGTTCGCCCTGCGACAACACCTCCCAGGGTCGATCCGCTAAATGTTTGCAACCGACCTTGTCGAGCAGCGCGAGCGCGCGGCGGGCGTCGGGTCGGGAAGGTGTCCCCCAAAAATCGATCATGGCGTATTTGCCTGTGACCACGGTCTCCAGCGCGGTTTCACTTTCCGCGAGCATTTGCCGCAATGAGGAACTAACGATCCCTACTTTCTTGCGCAACTCGCGCCAATCGCTCTTCCCAAAAACTTTTCCCAAAACCTCAATCTCACCCATGGAAAATGCCAAATATCCGGTAAGGATGCTCAGGAGCGACGTCTTCCCCGAGCCATTCGCTCCCAGAATCACCCAATGTTCCCCCGCCAGGATTTGCCATGAAATCCCCTCCAGAATCGTGGTCGTCCCTCGCTGCAATCGCAAGTTCGAGACCTTCACCACTGGCGTTGTTTTCTCATTCTTCAATCCGGTGCAGCATACAAAAGTGATTCCAAAACTACCAATCCAGAACTGCTTCCGATGCCATGTCTCTTACGGACCTACCATCTCCGGGCAAAAGCTAGGGGCAGGAAGGGGCTTCACCTCATTGCTGCCGCGATTCTGAAATGGGATATTTTTACCAGGAACAGATATGGTAAAAATCTTCGTTCATCAGAATTTTCCGGAGGCGCTCCTGGCTGCCAAAACCGCTGAAACTAAAAACGCTCCTGCAATCGATGGCATTCCCGGAGGCGAAACGCCCGTAACCCGGTGCATTTCCTGTATCCGCTATCAAAAGGGAAACCGCATTTCTCTGAAGTTATCGCTGCGCAGTCACTCTTCAGAGTAAAAGTCGGTCAAGGCAAACCGCTTAGAGTTTGCTCACATCCCAAATTAAGCGGTGTTGAGTTTCCGGGGAAAGAGACGTATTGGTTAGTTGGATATGAAGGAATCAAAGGTGAGGGTACCCGCGGCGGCCAAAAAAAAGAAAATTCCAACTTCTTTCAAGGACCTCACACCCAGCAACCATTTCAACCCGCGCACCTTCTTCTACGAAATGGTTTGGAAAGCCTGGCTCACGCCTCGCGCTGGCGAGCATATGCGCCCCAAATTCCCCCAGTTAACTGAGGGCCAGGTCGCTCTCACCTGGATTGGCCACGCGTCATTCCTAGCTCAGTTCACTGACTTGAACGTTATCATCGACCCGAATTTTGCCAATTGGATATTCCTCCTCAAACGTCTCAAAGTCGCGGGGCTCAAAAGTGAAGACCTCCCTCCGATTGACCTGGTGCTGCTCACCCACGCGCACTTCGATCATTTTCACAAGCCCAGCCTGCGCAAACTCCCCAGCCCCAAGATTGCCGTCATGCCCTGGGGCATGGGTGATCTGGCCAAGGATCTGGGCTTCGGGCGCATCATCGAACTCAAATGGTGGGAAAGTTTTTCGCACAACGACTGGAAAGTCACTCTGACTCCTTCCAAGCATTGGGGCGCACGCACCATTACCGATGAGCATCGCGGTTATGGAGGGTTCATCCTCGAACACCAGGGCCGCAGCGTCTATCACGTCGGCGACAGCGCCTATTTTCATGGCTTCAAGGAAATTGGGCGCAAATGTGCTCCCGAAATTGCGCTGCTTCCCATCGGTGCCTATTACCCTGATTCCTTCCGCCACGTCCACATGGGCCCCGACCAGGCCGTGAAAGCGTTCAAAGATCTCAAGGCCCAATGGCTCATTCCCATGCACTACGGCGCATTTAAACTTTCCTTCGAAGCCCTCGACGAACCGCCACGCTGGCTGAAAGAACTGTGCGAAAGCCATAATCTCAATGACCACTTGAAAATTTTGGAAGAAGGCGTCCCCGTGGTCTTCGAACGCCCAACGTCCTCCCCCACAATCAAGATTGCCAAGAATTAGAGGTTAGCAGCTAGCTGATAGCTCTTGTTGATAGGGCGATCAGGCGAGGGCGGGGAAACTCCGCCAGTTTAGAATCCCCAATAAAATAACTTCCCAGAGAGAAACTTGTAAGGAAAGAAATCGGCTTTTTCTCCTCGCGAGCACCAAATATCCGGATTTCCAATGAGGTTGATTGCACCAAACTGCACCTTTTTGCACCTTTTTGCACCTTTTTGCACCTTTTTCACAGGTTTCCCGGCGCGCGCGCTGGGCCGCATGGCGGCAGGATTCTGGATTGAGGATCAAGGATTCAGTCCAGAGGTATCTGAGGGCTTGGCACTTTTTGACCCCTTTTGGCACTTTTTGGCACCTTTTGCCGAGGGTTTTGCGGAACACCCAAATGGTGTCAAGTCCAGAGGGACTCAATCCCCACCCCCCCACCCCCCCACCCTGAAAAACCTGCTACACCTGCTACAACGTTGATTATTAAGCACTTAACCTGTGTACAAACCTGCTACAAAGGTATAACAGACCTGCTACGGATTGAGATCTGTCGCGAACCAGTCAAACAAGCAGTGCATATTTGCAGCTAACCCAGGCTCAGTGGACCTTGGTCGCACAAGGACGGTTTGCCAAAAGTTTCGATGCGGTGTCCCACCCCATGGGCCAGGGCAAGGTGCAAGCGGTTGTGCGGCACTTTATCAAACTTCAGCGAACGGCCCATTTTAAAACCGAACCCGCCGCCTACCAGCACGAAGGGAATGTTGTCCAGGGTATGGATGTTGCCCTGGCCTAACTCATTGCACCACATCACCATGGTGTTATCGAGCAGTGAACCATTGGCGCCCGGTTCACGCGTGCTGGAAAGTTTTTCCAATAGATAACGAATTTCCCCGGCGAACCACGTGTTGATTTTAACCAGTTTCGCCTGTGCGGCTTCGTCTTTGTCCGGCTCATGCGAAAGTCCGTGGTGGCCATCCTTGATGTCCAACCAACTCATGCGGGTCTGGCCGACAGATTTTGTGTATTGCAGCGTCGCCACTCGCGCCATGTCGTTGACAAAGCTGTTGATCAACAAGTCCACCTGCATCCGGCTGAGCCGGGGAACGTTGTCGTTTTGATCGGCAATTCCCTCTTCAAAAACCGGAGGCTTCTCGCGCAATTTTTGGCGTCCACTGTCTTTGATCTCTTTTTCCATTTGGCGCACGAGACTCTGGTGTTCCTCTAATAAACGGCGGTCCTCTGCGCTCACCAGTTTGGTCACTTTCTTCAGGTCCGCCTGCACGGCATCCAACACGCTCTTCAGATTCTCTTTTTCCAAAAGCTGGCCGTAGAGCTTTTGATACATCTGGTATGGGTCGGAAACCGGGGCCACTGGCTGATTCGGTCCCGCGTAGGACATGCGAGTCCAGGGATCTGCACGATCGGTCACACCCACGCCAAATTCCAATGATCCAAAACGCGTTCGTGTCTTCTCCTGGCTCTGAAAATAATTCTTGAGTTCCTGATCAATGGAGATGCCGCTCGCCCAGCCGGCCGGGGCCTCCGATCCGCCTCCCTGCACATTGCCGGGATATAATTCGATGCCCGTAAGCAGGCAACTCATGCCGCGCATGTGATTGTCGCCATCGCCGCGCACCTTGTTGCTGACACCACGCAACATCAGCATTTTGTCGCGAAAGGGTTCCAGGGGTTTCAGGATATCCTTCAGCTTGAAATCGGTTCCGGTTTCGTCCGGCCAGAAGGCCGGAGGAATCGTTCCATTCGGGGTAAAGACAATCACCAGGCGCTGGCGCGGGCGAACAGGGCTGGCCAAACCAAGGCTGGGCAATCCCACCAGGAACGGCAACGACGCGGCGGAGAGCCCGAGTTGCTTGATAAATTGTCTTCGAACGACCTGGTTCATGAATTTTTCGGTGCCCTCACTGTAGCTAATAATGGGGCATTTACAAACCAAGAATGAACCGGAGTTGGATAATGCTCGCCCTCACCCCATCCCTCTCCCCCAGGAGAGGGAGAACCATCGTTCCACGGCCTTAAACCAGCCCCGCCCATTTCCGACCAATCCAGTAGATACACAGCATGGTGATGATGAACCCGCCCCAGAGCGGGTGGGACCACAAGTGTATGCGTTTCTCCAGGGGCTTGGGTTCCGGCAGCATTGTAATCTGCCGGATCACATCATCGAGGCGTTCGTAACTGACACTTTGTCCGCTCGTGATCGTGGCAATTTCGCGCAGGACATTCTGATTGATCGGTTGCCCGACTTTTTCCCGCACGGGTTTGCCGACCAGGATTTCTGTTTCGATTTTTCGGCCCGTCCTGGATTCCGCCAACTGCACTTTATACTTGCCGCCGCTTTGAGGGATAAATGTTCCCTTGGAAACTCCCCACCCTCCCGGCAATTCCGAAAACTGCATCCGCTCCGTTCGCTGGCCGGGGTCGAGGATCGTGCCAGTCACATTTGGATTTTCTGCCGGATTGCCACTGGCGTCCAACACTGTTGCCTGCAGATACACCGTGTCCCCGACGGCAGGGGTTTCCGGGCTGAAACTCACGCGCATCCCATCGTTTTCGGAAAGATGCCGGGAATGAGCCATCCAGCGGACAACCTGGCTCCAAAAACGGTAATGAAACTTGTCTTCGACGCCGCGTCGCCAGCGCCACGCCGTGTCTGTGCCCATGAACAGCACTTTGCCGGTCCCTGCCGCGCGGGTGACGAGTATGGGCATGCGCCCAAAGGAATTGCGCAGGGCCGAATGAACCGCCAGCACCTCCGAGCCCGGACGGCTTTTCTCAACCGATGCCGACCAATAAAAACCGGGCAGCATTTTCCACAGTTCCTCGTTGCGTGATTCGTCCGAATCAAACCGTGTCAGCAAATGATGCTTGCCGATGGAGGAGAGTGTCAGTTGCGCTTCGTTTTGCAGCCCAACGCCCTGTTTTTTTGACTCATCCAGGGTGACAGGATAGAGGTCTGAGAGCGGACTTTTTTGAAAAGTGATCTCGCGCCCGCGCGGTCCCGGCAGGAAGATCAATCCGCTCGATTGCTGTTCCACCAGGCCACGAATCAGCTTTGCCTCGTCAGCGGTCAGTTCGTTGTCGCCGATGCCCACATCGCCCAGAAGGATGACGTCGTAACGCGAAATGGCTTCCTTGGTCTTGGGGAATTCTGCGAGATAGTCGCGGCCTCCGCCCATCCCAATTTCAGGATGGAAGAGGATGCAATTCATTTCCACGCCAGGGTCGCGGGCCAGGGCGTTGCGCAAATAACGATATTCCCAACGCGGGAGCGAATCGACGATCAATACCTTCAGCTTGTCCTGGCGAATATTGACACGGAATGTTTTCTCATTGTTTTCTCGAATACCTTCATCCGGTTCCACCGGCAGCTTGAGCGAAAGAGTGGCTTCTCCCTGCACGTGCGGCAGCCAAAGGACGGTGTCCTGCAATTCGCCACCCGCCGGGATAATGATTTCCTTTTTGACTTCTTCCCAGTTGGGATCATTCAGCACGATAGAGGTTTTCACTTCGTGCGGGAGGTAACTGCGTATCTTGAATGGGATGGCAATTTCCTCGCCGAAAAGTCCGTAGGAGGGAGCGCTCACGGATTCCAGGACCAAATCCGGCACCGGCTTCTCGCGGCCCACCGCCACAGTAAAAACTGGAACTCCCTGGTCTCGCATCGCCGCCGCCGCGCCCAGGGGTGATTTGCCCGTGTTCCAATCCCCATCGCTAAGCAGGATCACAGTCTTGAGATTGCCGGAACGGTTGCCCGCGTTTTCCAATGCCTGGCTGATGTCCGTGCCATCCGCGCCGTTTGTCGAACCAGCGGAGAACTCCTGCATTATTACTTTGCCAAACTTCTCCAGGGGCTTCCAAAACTGGCGCATTTTTTGTTCCTGCAACCATTCGGCGCGGGTGATGATTTTATTTTTTGCCGCAATGTCGCGTGTGCTCATGCTGCCCGAGTTATCGACCAGCACTGCGATTTCCGGTTGCTGGGTGCGACGAATCAGCTGCACCAATTCGGGCCGCAACAACGTGAGAGCGATGAGCGTGATGAGAACAATCCGCAACGCCTCCAGCCAGCGGGCGCGCTTTTTGGGAGAACGCCGCCAGTTGAGCACTGAAACGCCGAGGCTAAAAAGCCAAAGGACCGCGCCCAGAAAAATCACCCACGCAGAAGCAGAAATCGAAAAGTGCATTAAGCAGGCACCTCCGATTTCCTGGCCGGAATTCTTGCTCCCCCATTCGTAGCAGGCCGGCTGGGGAGTATCAACAAACCTTCCGCGACCAGGAAGAAGAGCATCGCGAACAGAAACAAACGCCAGACTTCACCTTGCAGCGCGGTTTTCTCATTGCGCCCGCTGGAAAAGAGCTGGAACGAAGCTCCCTCGAAAATCCGATTCAATTCGGATGTTTCCAAAACATCCGGCTCATCTTCTTCTGCGGGACGATTCACAGCCAGCAAGGTGGCTCCCGAGCGATAGACGCCTGCCTGCAATTGCGGGTTCCTTAAGCTGCCGCCTGCCAGCGAATCCCATTTCAGGTTTTGCAGCGAGGCCGGCAATTGTCCGCAAATGCCAACTGTATCTTTCTGAAAACGCTTGGCTCCTTGTTGCATAAGCCGCTCCAGCATCGGAACCAGCACTGGCCCATCGCCAAGATTCGACCAGGCCGGCATTGGCGAGGAGGCGCAAACGTAAAGCTCGCCCTTGCCCAGAGTCTGCCGCGCCAGCAGCGGCGATCCGTCCTCGAAGGAGGCCAGGATTTGCCTGGCCTGCGATATTTTAATTCGCTTGTGAAACTCCAATTCCCGTACCGGCAGCGCCATGCCTTCGCGCGTTTTGGCCAGGGGACCGCTTTGTGTTTCGAAGGTTCCCACGTGCCAGGGCTTGTCTTCCTCAGTTGTCTCAGTGGCACCGACCGTTACTCCCAGGAATTCGCCGGCAGTTATGTTGTTATCGGGAAAGAAAATGGCCGTCCCTCCATCCTGCACGAACGCCTCCAGGCTGGAACGTTGCGTTCCCTGCGGCAATGCCCCTTGCCAGATGACGAGCGCGCTCTTGTCTATTTTTCCTCCAGCAACTTCCGCCGGAGTAATTAATGTGGCGGCCTGTTTGTCTTTCGCCACCACTGCGACAGCCGTTTTGAAATAGCGCGCGGCATCACTGGCGACGATCGTCGCTTGCAGTTTCGTTTCGGGACCATATATAAAGTAAGCGGAGTTATCAGAAAGGTTGGCGTCTCCCGGCAGGGTCACGCTGCCCCAGCCGGTGGCCGTCTCCGCTCCCAACGCCAGCGCATTGCGCCACCGCATCGCTTGTCCTTCCAGATTGATCGTTTGCGATGATTCGGAACCGTCGAGATTAAATTTTAGCGGCACCCCTTCCGGGGCCGGGCGGCTTCGCTGGAAATCCAGCGTCAATTCCAATTGGCTGCCCCCCCCGGCACTGCGTCGGGTGGCGTCCTGCAACGCGATGGAGATGTTCTCACCACTTGCTGCGCCTTCCGTCATCATGCGAAAACGAAGTTTTTGTGGCAGGGAGACGAGTTGTTTCATCACGGCTTTCAGGCGCGGATCGTCGGGATGCCAGTTGCTCCTCTGCAAATCAGAGGCGATCCAAATCTCGGTCGAGCCCGCGCGATTTTCCACCAGATAATCGAAAGCGCTTTGCATGAGCGCAGGATAATCGGCTGCGGTATCGGTCGACCCAGTGATCGATGGCTCCAGCAGCAGGGAGCCTTTTTGGATTTGTTGGGCCGTCCGCGTGGCGCTGTCGATCAATACGATATGGCTGGTTCCCTGGAATTGGGCCGCGGCCTGCGCCAGGAGTTTTAATGCATGTTCCCGGCGGCTGGTCGAACTATCGACCTTTTTCTCCATGCTCGCCGAACGATCCAGCAGAATAAGAATGGTGTCCGGCGCGGAAGCGAGCATCCAACCCATCCAGCCGCCGGCGAGCGGACGGGCCAGGAAAAACAACAGCATGGCCACCGCCATGACGCGGAAAAGAAGGATGAGCAATTGCCGTAATTTGGCGTGGCTCGTAGAAGCCTGGGTGGCCGCGGTGAGGAAGCGCATCGCCGCCCAAGGTTGCGGTTTATGCCGCATCCGATTGATCAGGTGAATCACCACCGGCGCCAGCACCAACGGAAGTCCCCACAAAATAAATGGCTGGAGAAAAGTCATCCCTCTACGCTGCCGAGGCTAATCGCGCTCGCTCGGTTAGAAAATCCGCGAGCACTTTCTCGTAATTCTCGCTGGTCAGAACGCGGCGATAATCCGCCTTAAATTCATGGCACCCATCGCGCAGGTTTTGCAGGAACCCATGCAACTCCTGCAAGTAACGATCCCGCACCACCGCCGGTTCCGTCACCAGGCTTAAGGAAGATTCCATGTCCTGAAAACGCACCGGCTGGTCAAATGTGAATTCGAGTTCTGCCGGGTCCAGTAAATGAAAGACCGCCAGGTCATGTTTCTGAAACCGCAAATGTTGGAAGCACTCCATCAATTTCGCGGTGTCGCAAAAAAAGTCGGAGAAAATGACCACGAGCGCGCGTTGCCGGACTTTTTCCGCCAGTTCATGCAGCACGGGAATGAGTCCAGTTTCGCCGCGGGGCTGGGTCCGGTCCAGAATCTGCAGAAGGTTTTGCAGGTGCGCGGGATTGCGCCGCGGCGGCAGTTCTTCGACGGTCTTTTCTCCCACGCAGACGAGGCCCGCGGCGTCTCCCTGGTGAATGAGCAAATAGGACAGCGTGGCAATCATGCGGCACGCAAACTCAAAGCGCGACCCGTGCTTGCCGGCAAAGTTCATGGAATTGCTGCAATCCAGCACGAAGTAACAGCGCAGGTTGGTTTCCGCTTCGAATTCTTTCATGAAGAATTTGTCGGTGCGGCCGAAGACCCGCCAATCGAGCCGGCGAATGTCATCGCCGGGGGTGTAGTTGCGGTACTCGGCGAATTCAACACTCGAGCCGCGATGCGGACTCTTGTGCTGGCCCGAAACACTTCCTTCCATCGCAAAGCGCGCCAGAAGCGGTTGCGCCATCAATCGTGCCAGTGCCCCGGAATCCAGGTATTTCGATCCGTTAGCCACGAACGGTTTCTCCACGCATTTCTTCGAGCAACTTCTCGATGATGAAATTACTGGTGATGCCCTCGGACTGCGCCTGGAAATTCGTCAGGATGCGATGCATCAGCACCGGCTCGGCGACGGCTTCAAGGTCTTCCATACGGACGAGATAACTGCCATGCAACACCGCGCGCGCCTTGGCGCCGCGAATCAGGTATTGCACCGCCCGTGGACCCGCGCCCCAAGTGACCCAGCGTTTGATCCAATCATGGGCGGCTTCCGATTTCGGGCGCGTTCGCCGCACCAAATCCACCGCCGCATCATATATATGGTCAGGCACCGGCACCCTTTGGACTACTTCCTGAAACTGAAGGATATCTTCCGCGTGAATGAGATGCGTTAAGGAAGCGGGAGGGGCTCCGGTCGTTTCTCGCGCGATACGCCGCTCCTGTTCCAGCGTCGGATAATCCAGCGCGATCAGGAACATGAAACGGTCGAGCTGCGCTTCGGGCAACGCATAGGTGCCCTCCTGTTCAATGGGATTTTGCGTCGCCAGGACAAAGAAGGGCGCGGGTAAGGGAAAAAATCGCCCCGCCACAGTCACGCGATGCTCCTGCATGGCTTCGAGCAGCGCCGACTGTGTCTTCGGCGGCGTGCGATTGATTTCGTCCGCCAAAATAATGTTGGCGAAAATGGGGCCTTTGACGAATTGAAACGCGCGCCGCCCGGGTTGATCGGTCTCCTGCAAAATGTCCGTGCCGGTAATATCCGACGGCATGAGGTCGGGAGTAAATTGGATGCGGCTGAACTGGAGCGACATTACCTGGGAAAGAGCGTTGACGAGCGTGGTTTTCGCGAGGCCCGGCACCCCCATGAGCAGGCCGTGGCCGCGGGCGAGAATGCAAATCAGCAACCGCTCCACGACTAATTCCTGGCCGATAATTACTTTGCCAATCTCCGCGCGCAGTTGGTCGTAGGACCTGCGCAGTTTGTCGATGGCCGCGACATCACTCGTTGGAGCGGAGGACTCAGAATTCATTCAGCCACTTTGCCATAGAGAAAATGGATGTCGAATAACTTTGAAAGGAGTTGCGTGCTATTTCCCTTTGAGACCGAGCACGAGGAGGACTAAGTCGATGACGAACAAAAGGACAATGGTGAGTTCCAAAATGAACATCCAACGGTTGTTCAAATCCTGGTTGAGTAACTGATAAAGGTTGTCGAGAGTTTTCAGTTTTTCATCGATGGTTCGATGCCAGTCAGCCAGGTGAAAGCGGGCGGAAATATTCTGGTAAATCCGTGCCAGATGCCAATCCCCAAAGAATTTTGTGATATTGGAAAGCTCGTCACTGAACCGCGCCAGATCGATTCGGATTTCCCGCAAGTCGCGCATAATCGCAGCACTGGCCCGGCGGCGTCGTTGGGACAGATCCCGGTAGGAGCGTTCGAGGCGTTCGTCGAGAATTCGGTCGTAAGCTTCGAGTTCGGCCAATTGCAGGTTGGCCAGTTCCATAATGTAAACCGTTTCGTCCTGGAATTGAGGTTCATCGACGAGGAGCGCCGCGTCCCAGTCCATCACTACCAGGTCATTCTCATAATAGCTCAGGTAGCGGTCCGTGGATTCATCTGCTTCCTGCCGTGACAATTGATTGAGGTTTTCCTCCTGGGTCAGGAGCGCGGCGATTTCCCGCCGGTTTTTGTCAAACCAATCCTCGGCGCATTCCGGCTTTGCGGCATCGGCGGAAAGTGGGGAGTTGAAGCAAAAAACCGTGTAAGCCTCTTCTTCGGGCATGTGTTCCACAGGCCGGACTAAGTAAGGGCCAAGTTCGCGGCGGATATCATCGGCCCATTGGCGGACTTCCTGGCTGAGCAAGCCATTATTGAACTCAAGATCGTGGTAAACAATGAGGTCCTCTATCTTATCTACCGCAAAGGGGACAGTGACGGTGATGCTCACAGCGCCCACGGGCAATAGCTTCACGTTGCGTTCCACCAGCACCGATCCATGCGGGCCGATGCGCTCCATGGAGGGAAGCCGCACCATTTGGGGGCGAAAGAAGAAGAGATGGCGCGGGCTGCGTTTGCTGGAATCGACGGAAAATTGGGCAACGGGTTGGCCGAGAATTTCGCGCACGGGTTTGCGTGACATTTCATAGGCGATGTCAAACGCGTACATGTAAACCACTTTGCCTGTGTAACGCGCTGGTGGATTGTTACCCGAAAACCCCATGCCCGAAGTGTAGTTCGGCGCGGCAGGAAAGGAAAGCCTGCGAGTATTGAGAATTATCCAGGGAGGAAGACTATCGGGGGTTTGCCGTCTCTTCCGAGTATTCTCCAAAGCGGGCTTTTGCATTGCACGATGCGCGATAATAAAGGGCTTCCTGCGCAGCTTGAAAATTTTGCGGGGAACCACTCCAGATTGTAAGCGCAGGTGACTGCAACGCTCGACCAAACGAAAAACTCAGTTCCCACGGCGCTTTCTCCAGCCGATTCAAAGCGTTCAAATGCTCGGTAGCCAGAACGTCACTTTGGCCGCCCGAAAGAAACACAATCCCAGGCACGGCAGCAGGAACGATTCCAACAGGCAACGCAGTGTCGCCTCGGCCACCTCTAACACACTCGCTTGCTGGGGGCTGTCTTTGCCGGATAAAACCATGTTCGGCTTTAGCAACATCGCTTCCAATCGAATGCGATGATCAAAAAGTGCGTTAAAAACGGATCTCAAAACATCTTTCGTCACTTCGAAATGCCTCTCGATGCTGTGTGTGCCATCCATCAACACTTCCGGCTCGACGATGGGAACAAGGCCGGCTTCCTGGCTGAGGGCGGCATAGCGCGCGAGCGCATGGGCGTTAGCTTCAATGCCGATCCGAGTTGGAATGTCCGCGCCGATTGTGATGACTGCGCGCCACTTGGCGAATCGCGCGCCGAGCTTTGCATATTCCGTTAAACGATCCCCCAGGCCATCGAGTCCTTCCGTTATTTTTTCCCCGGGAAATCCCGCGAGCGCTCGAGTTCCTTGATCCACTTTGATGCCGGGAAGAATTCCATTTTCCTCGAGCAGTTTGACAAAGGGCGTTCCGTCTCTGGTCTTTTGGCGGATAGTTTCATCGTATAGAATGATGCCACTGATGAATTCGCCCAGGCCGGCTGTGTTGAAAAGCATTTGTCGATAATCACGGCGAGTTTCCTCGGTGGAATTCACACCAACGGATCTAAGGCGTTTCTCGATCGTTGGCCCGCTTTCGTCTGCTGCTAGAATACCTTTGCCTTTGGCGGCCAGCGCGCGAGCGACCGCTTCCATTTTTTGTGTATTCATTAGCATATTTTCGTTTGCTCCTTGGTTCGGGATTGAACCGCAGAAAGTTTGGTGGCGAAATCAACGCCTTCTCGCAGGGTCGTGAGACAACCCGGCGGCGTCAATGCCCATCTTCAGTAACCCGTAACCTCGCGCAGCTTTACGACGATTTGTTCAGATGAGGTGGTATTAGGCTTCGGTGGACAGGGAAACGGGATTGGGAAAAAGTGCACACTGTGCAAAATCCTCAATGCCAGTATACCCCCCACCCCAAAAAATCCGTCACATTCGCCTAACATTTGGCGTAACATGGAGGTAACCGAGACGTATCAAACGGGTAACTTCGTGGCCCTTGCGCAGGTTTATTCGCCTTATCCATGACCCAAACAGGGCTAGAGGGAATCAACCGAGGAACGAGGGCATCCAATTGCATCTGGGCAAAGAAAAAGGCGCGATGTTTTGCAACATCGCGCCTTTGTGATTCTTTGAGTCGTTCAGTTACTTCCTGAGACGATAGAACTTGGTGCCGCTAGCGGCGCTGTCCGTTGCGGTATTAGGCGTGCCTGAGGAGTAGTTGACCGGGGTCCAAGTGTTGCTTGGAATCACCGGTGAGGATTCGAGGGTGAATCCAGATCCCGTCCAAGTAATCGTCACATTTGAACCGGATCTGGAGATCGATAGAGTCGGGGGAACTGAATTGACCGGATCGACTATGTTGAGCGCTATTAGTCCGTTGTTCCCGTCCACTTTCCAGCACAGTGGGATCCGAAGCTTGGAATTCACGTGACTTGAAGTCGCGG
>JADMIO010809248.1_pt1 | contig 123689 bp, 140 predicted proteins | sample 8958161 | NCBI WGS metagenome assembly JADMIO01 (sample SAMN16585339, study PRJNA669376) | soil metagenome | isolation source: Crop rotation soil | place: USA: Cullars Rotation, Alabama | collected 2011 | reverse complement strand
GGCCGCGACTTCAAGTCACGTGAATTCCAAGCTTCGGATCCCACTGTGCTGGAAAGATCTGGGTTTCCGACACGCATTTGGGGACGTCCGGCTGCCAGGCGGAGATGCTGCTCGACTTCCTGAAGTCGACCGAGTGCGAGACGCTCTACCTGGTCGGCGACATCATCGACGGCTGGCAGTTGCGCAAAGGCTGGTACTGGCCGCCGCGGCACAATGATGTCGTCCGCTGCGTGCTGAAGAAGGCCAAGCACGGCACGCGCGTCGTCTACGTGCCGGGCAATCACGACGAAGTCTTCCGCGACTATGTCGGGCTGAACTTCGGCGGGATCGAGCTGTCGTCCGAGGCGATCCACGAGACCGCGGATGGCCGGAAGCTGCTGGTGCTTCACGGAGACCAGTTCGACGGAGTCGTTCTCTACGCCCGCTGGCTCGCCTTCCTCGGCGACTATGCCTACACCGTGCTGCTGAAGCTGAACGGGCTGATCAATCGCATCCGCAAGCGGCTCGGCCTGCCCTATTGGTCGCTCTCCGCGCTGATCAAGAAGAAGGTCAAGAACGCCGTCCAGTTCGTCTGCAGTTTCGAGCAGGCGGTCGCCCACGCGGCGGTCGAGCGCGGGATCGACGGCGTCGTCTGCGGTCACATCCACACCGCGGAAATCCGCCAGATCGGCGACGTCACTTATTACAACGACGGCGACTGGGTGGAGAGCTGCACCGCTTTGGTCGAGCATCCCGACGGGCAGATGCAAATCGTCGACTGGGCTGCGCACAAACGGTCCGTCACGAGCGTGCCGATCTCGGAACTGGTCGCAGCGTGAGGATCGTCCTGGCGACGGATGCCTGGCATCCGCAAGTGAACGGCGTCGTCCGCACCCTGTCCACGACGGTGGACGGGCTTCGCGCCGAGGGTCACGAAGTCGAGGTTATCGAGCCCTCGCGCTTCTGGACGATGCCGTGCCCGACCTATCCCGAAATCCGGCTGTCGCTGGCGTGCACGCGCCGGGTGCGCGAGATCCTGGACGGGGTGCAGCCTGACGCAATCCACATTGCGACCGAGGGGCCGATCGGCTGGGCAGCGCGCCGCTGGTGCCTGAAAAACGATCGCCACTACACGACGGCGTTCCACACCCGCTTCCCCGATTATGTTTCGATCCGCACCAAGATCCCGGTCGAGTGGATCTGGCGGGTGATGCGGCGCTTCCACGGCCGCGCGGACCGGACGTTCGCGGCGACGCTGTCGCTGGCCGAGGAACTCAATTCTCGTGGGTTGGAGCGGACCCACATCTGGCCGCGCGGGGTCGACCTCGCGCAGTTCAACCCGAATGTCCCGCCGCATCCCGCGCTGGCCGATCTGGCGCGACCGATCCTGCTCAACGTCGGGAGGGTCGCGCCGGAGAAGAACATTGAAGCGTTCCTCGAGCTGGACGTCCCAGGGACAAAGGTCGTGGTCGGCGGCGGGCCGGCGCTCGAACGCCTGAAAGAGGAATATCCCGAGGTCGTGTTCCTTGGCCCCAAGCATGGTGCGGAACTCGCGTCGGTCTACACCGGCGCGGATGTGTTCGTTTTCCCGAGCCGCACCGACACGTTCGGGCTGGTCAACATCGAAGCGCTGGCCTGCGGTCTTCCGGTCGCTGCTTATCCGGTGTCCGGGCCTGGCGACATCGTAGGCGAAGGCGAAAAGGGTATCCACGGCGGCACGGGGCGTATCGGTGCGCTGAACGAGGATCTCGGCAAGGCGGTTAGCCGGGCGCTGAAGGCCGACCGCAAGGCCGCGGCGAAGGAAGCCACGCACTACAGCTGGGACCATTGCACCAGCCTGTTCTTCGCCGGCCTGGCGCGAGAACCCTCTACCGGAAACAAGGCGGCATAAAAATGAAACCGACGCGTCACGCGGCTGCCCTCACATGCTGTCATCAGCGCTGGATGGATCAGCTCATCGCCTTCAACGTCGCCGAATATGCTCGCCGCAGGGAGGCGCAGGAACGCGCTGCCGCCAAGCAGGCAGCAACGTTAGCAGCCCGGCGAATTCACCAGGAACTGGCGCAACTTTATGCCGAGCTTGGCAGATAAAGAGGTTAAAGGTGGACGAACAACAAACCGGGCATTCGCCAGCCACTCGTTTCAAAAGCCTCCGCAGCAACCTCCTCGCGCCATTCGCAGAAGGCGGATTTCATCTACTTCTGGTTTTCGGGCCAGAGGTCGTTGCGTTGTGCTCCGCAGTTGGTCGAATGCGAAGGTCAGGAGTCGACCGCGCCAAGGCCTGAGCCGTACGGCTCCCTTTACGCGCACGCCTGTTATATGACGGAAACGGAGACTGGCCGCGTCGGCGAGTCACCGTACACCGGAGCGGCTCGGCTAATTTCCCTTTCTCCGAGCCGCTTTGTTGCACTTCCCTGGGCCCGCTATGGCAGCTTTCCACCCAAAGCGGACACTAATCGCAGTCGCTCGCGACTGATGCCTCAGCGGCCGCGCTTCTTGCGGTGCTCGTCCAGGTCCAGGACGGCGACCTCCTCGTCCGGCTGAAGCAGGCCGAGCCTGCGCGCGACTTCCTGGTAGGCTTCCTCGACCCCGCCGAGATCCTGCCGGAAGCGGTCCTTGTCGAGTTTCTGGTTGGTCTTGATGTCCCACAGGCGGCAGCCGTCGGGGCTGATCTCGTCGGCCAGGATGACTCGCGCGAAATCGCCGTCCCAGACGCGGCCGAACTCCAGCTTGAAGTCGATCAGGCGGATGCCGATCGCCGCGAACATGCCCGACAGGAAGTCGTTCACGCGGATCGCCATGTCGGCGATGTCGTTCATCTCGTCCTGCGTGGCCCAGCCGAAGCAGGCGATATGCTCGTCGGCGATCATCGGGTCGCCCAGCGCGTCGTCCTTGTAATAATATTCGATGATCGTGCGAGGCAGCTGCGTGCCTTCCTCGATGCCGAGGCGCTTCGAGATCGAACCGGCGGCCACGTTGCGGATCACCACCTCGATCGGGATGATCTCGACCTGGCGGATCAGCTGCTCGCGCATGTTGAGCCGGCGAATGAAGTGCGTCGGCACGCCGATCACCTGCAGGGCCGTGAAGATATGCTCCGAGATGCGGTTGTTGATGACGCCCTTGCCGCTGATCGTCCCGCGCTTCTGCGCGTTGAACGCCGTGGCGTCGTCCTTGAAATACTGGATGAGCGTCCCGGGCTCCGGACCCTCGTAGAGGATCTTGGCCTTGCCCTCGTATATCTGGCGGCGGCGAGCCACGGTTCGCATTACTCCAACGGCAGGTGAAAGGAGCGGCGGCTATACGCAAGCCGCCGCCCCTCGGCAATCAAGCCTGGTCGGAAGCCTTGGCCCGGCGTCGCGGAGCAGGCGCTGGCCCTAGTTCCTGGTCCTCGCGATAGCCGCGTGACGACTGGAACCAGCCGAGGCGAAGGCCGACGCGGCGGAAGCCCCAGACGACCAGCCAGCCGATCAGGATCCATGGGACGAGCGTGATCAGGATGACCAGGATGGCAGCGAAGCCGCCCACGAAATTGTCGGCCGATGTCTGCAGCGCATCCTTCAGCGGCGAACGGACGTCGAAGCCGGGGACGACGCTGCCGGAGCCGTAATTGAACACCATCGGGGTACCGGACAGCGCCTCGTTGTCGGTCTGCTTGCTGTCGTCCAGCTCTCGCAGCTGGCGGCTGATGTCCTCGGCGCGGTCGAGCAGGCTCTGGCGGTCGACGGCGGCTTGGGGTGCGACGCTTCCGCGAACCATCGGCACCTTGCGGTTGAGCTCGTCCTGGATCTTCTGGAGTTCGTCGCGGAGCGCCGCCTGGGTCTTGGTCGCGCCGGAGATCCGGCTGCCGACGTCCTCGCCGGTAATTTCCTGGTCGACGAGCATGCCGTCCGACTTTGCGACGACAGCGGTGGCGTCTTTGCCGAATTGCCGCGCGATCTTCGGGTCGAGGCGCAGTGCAAGCATCGCCTGCACGTCCTTCTGGTCGACCAGGCGATAGCGCATTCCGGTGATCCGGCACTTGTCGATGCCGAGCTTTTCGCACGCCTGGGCATGCGCTTCCTGAACGTCGCTGACGCGGTTGCCGGGCAGCCGGAACGCGTAACTGTAGTTGAAAGCAACGCCTGGTGCCGAGGTTACATTTACTCCGGGTGCTGCCTCCTGGGTAGAGTCGGCGTCAGGTGCGTACCGAACGTTGGGCAGCGCCGGTTCGTGCAAGTCTTGAGCAGTTCGGTTCGGTTTGGAGTTGCAAGCCGCAAGCAACGCGGTGGCAAGAAGGATAGACTTCTTCATACGTCTCCCCTGGGTTGGCCCGCCCGAGGAGCGCGATACACTATCGCATGAATAGGGTAAAGAAGAAGAGCGCGGAGCGTGCGGCCGCGCTCTTCAAGGTAATCGTAAACCTGTCAGTGAACCCGCCCGCGCTTGCTCTTCTGCTCCCAGGGAGCGCTCCATTCGATCCGGTGAAGGACGCTGAAGCTCTCGCCGATGAAGCGGCCGATCCCGCTGAAGGCACTGGCGAGGCTGGCGTTCAGTTCGCCGCGGCTCTCGCGGTACGCACGGTCGAAAATTTCGTCTACCATGGTAACCATCCTTTCCTCCTTGGGTTTCGGCTCAGAGAGCGAGCGGGAAGCCGTCGATGATGTCATTTGCGGGGCTCAGGGCCTGCTCGATGAGCGCGATCCGCCGGTCGGGGTCGAGAGCGCGCCAGCTGCTTGCGTTCGACCGCGAAGCTTCCCGCTTGGCGCTGTGGATAACCGGCGCGTTTTCAACGAACGCACGGGGGCTGTGGCCATAAGTCATGGCGCGCTTCCTTTCTTTGGTTTGCCGCCGGCTCGGGGGCTGGATAGGGGAGGGAATTGACCTCGCCGGCGGCTGACATTCATCTACGATTCAGCGGCCGTTTGCGCCAATCAAAGGCTCGACAGAATCGATAAGCTGGGTTTATTGAGTAGACGTAATGAGACGTCTTCCGCCGCTTGCCGCGATCCGCGCCTTCGAAGCCGCCGCCCGCACCGAAAACTTCACCGCCGCGGCGGCCGAGCTCGGGATGACTCAGGCCGCTGTAAGCTATCAGGTGAAGAGCTTGGAGGAGCGGCTCGGCGCGCCACTCTTCGTTAGGGAGCGGGGGAGGGTGCGCCTGACTCCGCTTGGCGCGCGGCTGCTGCCCTCGCTGTCGTCTGCCTTCGACACGATCGAAACGGCCTTCGCCAGTCATCGCCAAGAGGACGAAACGCTCCTGAGCGTCAGCACCACGCACACCTTCGCCAACACCTGGCTGGCCTGGGTGCTCGGCGCTTTCCAGGTTGAGCACCCCGATCTCGCGGTTCGCCTGTCGACCAGCAACGAGTTGATCGATCTTCGTTCTGGCGATTTCGACGTCGCTATACGTGCCGGAAGCGGTGACTGGGACGGTCTTGAAAAGCACAAGCTCTTCGATGTCGATTTCACGCCGATGGCCTCGCCCGCATGCCTGGCGGAAGCGCTGAGGAAGTTCGGTCCGACCCTGCAGCCGAGCGACTTGCTGCACCTTCCGCTAATCAGCCCGCAAGACAGCTGGTGGGAGCAGTGGTTCAAAGATTCAGGCGTGGAGACCGAAGGCCGGCCGACGCCGCGTGGCGGACTGCGAATGGACAATCAGGCGAATGAGGGGCACGCTGCGATGGGTGGGCAAGGCTTTGCGCTGATGTCGCCCTTCCTGTGGGTCAACGACATCATCCAGGAACGCCTTCTCGTGCCGTTCCCGGGCCTAATTTCAAAGCGCGGCTGGTCGTACTGGCTGGTCTATCCGACCGAGCGACGTCTGCTCCCCAAGATCAAGAGGTTCCGCGAGTGGCTCGGGGCGGAAATGGACAAGGCGCACGCTCAGGAACAGAGCTTGATGGCGCAGCTCCAGGCAACAGCTGGGGATAACCTCCAGGTCGCATAAGATTTCGTCTGCCGTACCGCGTTGGGCATTGCTAATCCGTTGCCATGCAACCCGACGATCTTCCTTCCACCACCATCGATACCCCGTTCGACGCGGCCCTGTCTGAGCGGTACCTGGTCTATGCCCTCTCGACGATAACGGCGCGATCGCTCCCGGATGTTCGCGACGGCCTGAAGCCGGTTCACCGGCGTCTGCTGTGGGCGATGCGCCTCCTCCGGCTCGACCCCGCCGGTGCCTACAAGAAATCGGCCCGCGTCGTCGGCGACGTCATCGGCAAATACCACCCGCACGGCGACCAGTCGGTTTACGACGCGATGGTTCGCCTCGCTCAGGATTTCGCGCTTCGGTACCCGCTGGTCGACGGGCAGGGGAACTTCGGCAACATCGACGGCGATAACGCCGCGGCCTACCGCTACACCGAAGCGCGGCTGACCGCCGTAGCGATGCAGCTAATGAGCGGCCTCGATGAAGGCACGGTCGATTTCCGTCCGACCTACAACGGCGAAGAAGAAGAGCCGGAGGTGTTCCCTGGCCTGTTCCCGAACCTGTTGGCCAATGGGGCCAGCGGAATCGCCGTCGGCATGGCGACGTCAATCCCACCGCATAACGTCAGCGAGCTGATCGAGGCGGCCAATCATCTGATTGACAATCCAAAGGCCGAAGATTCGGCGATGATGGATTTCGTATCGGGTCCCGATTTCCCAACCGGCGGCGTGCTAGTCGATAGCCGTGAATCCATTGCCAACGCGTACGCCACGGGGCGCGGGTCGTTCCGGCTACGGGCACGGGTTGAAGTTGAGAAGGAGAAGGGTGGCGGCTGGCATCTGCTGGTCAGCGAAATCCCGTACGGCGTCCAGAAGTCGAAGCTGATTGAACAGATCGCCCAGCTCATTGCGGACAAGAAGCTGCCGATCCTGGCCGACGTGAAGGACGAGAGCGACGAGGCCGTGCGGCTGGTTCTCGAGCCGAGAGCGCGCACGGTTGATCATGACCTGCTGCTCGAAAGCCTGTTCCGGCTGACCGACCTTGAAATCCGGTTCCCGCTGAATCTCAACGTCCTCGACGCGACGCGCACGCCGGGTGTCATGAGCCTTAAGCAGGCACTGACGGCGTGGCTCGCCTTCCAGATCGAAGTGCTGCTCAACCGGTCGCGCACCCGCATTGGCAAGATCGACGATCGGCTCGAGTTGCTGGAAGGCTTCTTGATCGCCTTCCTCAACCTCGACCGCGTGATTGAAATTATTCGCACCGAGGACGAGCCCAAGCCAATCATGATGGCCGAGTTCGGCCTGACCGATCGACAGACCGATGCCATCCTCAACATGCGCCTCCGGCAATTGCGGCGCCTCGAAGAGATGGAGATCGCCAAGGAACGCGACACCCTTACCAAGGAACGCGACGAGCTCGCCAAGCTCATTGAAAGCCCTGCCCGCCAGCGCACTCGCCTGAAGCGTGATCTCGCTACGCTGAAGGAAAGGTTCGGCGACGACCGGCGAACCCGGATCGAGGAAGTCGCGCCGGCCCGGGATATCGACTGGACGGCGATGATCGAGAAGGAGCCGATCACCGTCATCCTGTCGCAGCGCGGCTGGATCCGGGCCATGAAGGGGCACCTCGCGCTCGAACAGGTGGCTGATTTGAAGTGGCGCGAGGGCGACGAGCCGTTCATCCACTTCCATGCGCAGACCACGGACCGGCTCGCGGTCTTTGCGTCCAACGGCCGGGTCTACACTTTGGCCGGCGACAAGCTCCCAAGTGCGCGGGGCTTCGGAGAGCCGGTGCGGCTGTTCATCGATCTCGATGCCGAGGTCGACATTGTCCAGCTTCTGATCGCCCGGCCGGATATGAAGCTGCTGATCGCATCGTCTGACGGGAAGGGTTTCGTTACCAGCGGGGAGGCGACGCTCGCCGAAACTCGCAAGGGCAAGCAGCTGGTCAACGTCCGGCCAGGCGCAAAGGTCGCCGTCGTCCGTGCGATCGCCGAGAATGCCGATGCGGTCGCGGTGGTTGGAGAGAACCGCAAGATGGTCGTTTTCCCGCTGTCCGAACTGCCTGAACTAGCACGAGGCCAGGGCGTCACCCTGCAGCGCTATCGCGACGGCGGCTTGTCGGACGTTATCGCCTTCCGCCTCGAAGACGGGCTGAGCTGGACGTTGGGTGGAGAAACGGGTCGGACCCGAACCGAGACCGACCTTGCGCCATGGCGGGCTGCCCGCGGGGCGGCCGGCCGGATGCCGCCGATTGGTTTTCCGAGGAATAACCGTTTCGGTTGACCGCCCTCGGTTAACAACCCCGTTAAGTGGCAAAAAGATACTCGGAATTAACCCCCTCTCGTCCATTACGAATGGATGCAGGCTGCAGCTCACCGCTTGCCCGCTGCCGCAAGGCAACGGCGGACGGACAATACGACCAGGAAACCGCCCGTCGCGATGGCGGACGATACGGGGCTGCTCGGCGCGCTGCCGATCGCTGCGGCCGTCGTCGAGAGAGATGCCAGCGGCCTGAAGATCAGCGCTCACAACAGCCGCTTTCACGACACCGTCAATCAATCGTCCTGCACCGCCGAGGACTGGAACGAGGCTGATTGCCTGAAATCAGGCCCCATTGCCGAGTTGATCAATCGCTTCTTCGACGGTGCGGACACCAAAGGCGAGCTCGACTTCAAGGATGGCGAGGGCGTTTCCGGGCGCTATTTCCGCGTAAAGCTTGCCCCGCTGTCCCGAAAGAAAGGCAATCCTGACCGATGCTTGCTAAGCGTCGTCGATCGTACGGTCGAGGTGCAGAGCGAGCGCGCGCTTCGCGCGGAGATGCTGCGCGACAGCCTGACCGGCCTGCCCAACCGCCTTGCGTTTAGCGAGGCGATCGAAACGGCCGGCGAGAACGTCGCCCGCGACCTCGAGCATGCCGTGCTCATCGTCGACATGTTGCGCTTCAGCCGGATCAATGAATCGATGGGTAGTCTCGCTGGGGACGAGCTGCTGATCACATTCGCGCGGCGGCTGATTCTTGCGCTGCGCGCAGGCGACGTACTCGCCAGAACCGGCGGCAATGAGTTTGGCGTCCTCGTCTCGCTGCGCCGCGGCGTCGAGGATGCGTTGAAGGCCGCTGAGCGTATCCAGCAGATCATGGCTACCCCGTTCAAGCTTTCCGACCTTGAGATCCGGGTCGAATGCGCCATCGGCGTGGCCTTGATGCATGCCGGGCAGGACTCCGAAGAGCTGTTCCGCAACGCGCAGTTCGCAGTGAAGCAGGCCAAGCAGGCCGGTCGGCCGCAGGTCTATGAGCCCAAACAGGCCACCGAGGCACGGCGGCGCTTCTCGATCGAGACCGAGCTTCGCCGAGCGCTCGACAAGGATCAGCTGAAGCTGTTCTACCAACCGTTGATCAATCTGAAGTCGGGTGAAGTAGCAGGGTTCGAGGCCCTTGCGCGGTGGCACCACGAAGATCGTGGTGAAATCAGTCCGAGCGAGTTCATCCCCGTCGCTGAAGAATCCGGGCTCATCCTGACACTCGGACGATGGGCGATGGACAAGGCGGCGCAGACCCTCGCCGATTGGGACAAGCAGATGAGCGAGAAGCTCCCCCTCTATGTGGGGGTCAATCTTTCCGCGATTCAGGTCGCCCGCGACGATATTGCAGCCGTGGTCGAGAGCGCTCTCAAGTCGAGCGGTTTGACGGGCGACCGCCTGACGCTGGAATTGACCGAAAGTTCGATCGTCCAGGACCCCGCTCGGGCGACCCGGGTGTTCGACGCACTCAAGGCGCTCGACGCGACCGTTGCCATGGATGATTTCGGTACCGGCTACTCAAGCCTCGCCTACCTCCAGCGCTTGCCCATCGACGTGCTGAAGATCGACAAGAGCTTCGTGTCGGGGATGATGGTCGATCCCGACGCCGTCGCCATTGTTCGCGCGGTCCTCAGTCTCGCCGAGGCGCTGGGTATGTCGACGACGGCGGAGGGCATCGAGACCGTAGAACTGGCGACGACGCTGGCAACGCTCGGCTGCGCGTCGGGGCAGGGCTTCTACTTCGCCAAGCCCCTCGAAGAACAAGCGGCTTTGGCTTATTGGAAGTCTCGCCGGCACCACTGACCCCGTCCAATCCGGGGACGCGCTACAGCATTCGGAACTCACGCAATTCCCGATCATTTGCTTCCTGCATAGGGGAGTATCGGGACCTTGAGGCTTTGGCTCCTGCTGGTGGTCGCGGGATTTTCGGCTGGAAGCGCTTCAGCTGCCGGTCCGGCTGTCCGCAGGTTGCAAACCGCTAGTGTCGAGCCCCGGCACTTCGATCGGTCCTTCGATCTCCACATTATCCGTCAGGAAGCGACTGACATGTCGCGCATCCAACGGTCTGGGATGATCGCCCAGACCGGCGTGGCGCCGAACATGGAGTTGGGGCTTGCCTTATTCTCGGTACGGAAAAATCGAGTCAGCTCTTTGGAACCCAGATCTGACGTCCGAGTGAAGCAGTCACGCAAGCTTGGCCTCAGCTTCAACTGGCGCTTCTGATCAGCAGGTCGGAATAGCGAGCGGGCCGTCTCCTTGCGGCCACGACACGAAAGGTCTTTTCGATACTGTCCAACAGCAACGCCGACCGGCAATCGCCCGGGTGGACGCCAATGCGCAGGTCGCGGAAGGGCAGGCGCCGCAGGGCCGCGGCAGCGAGAATGGACGACATGCGGCGCGCTCGTGATCGGCTGGCCCAGGTAATCACGGGTGACCGCGATAGGACTTCGCCCGATGCTGGTGACCATACGCGAAAATGATCTTCAGCCAGCGGCATGCCGGAATTGGTCAGCGCTCCAATTGCGGCGGCGCCGTACAGCCACGCCGGTGCGACGAAACCCGCGATCGGCTGCCCCGTTATATCCTCAAGCAATGTTCGACCGCGGCGAATGCGTTCATCCGCCTCCGTCCGATCAAGACCCAGAAATTCGCCCTCGCCGGCTGTCATAAAGGTCGCGCGCGCTCGGTCCCGGACGGTTCGGTGCGGGGTTTCATCTCGATGATAGAAGCCGTGCAGGAAGATTTCGAAACCGGCGCTGGCCCAGCCGCGCAACTTCGAGGCAAACGGCGACCCGGGAACGATCGGCGCCTGCTTCCAATGGTTAGGAACGACGAGCAGGGCCAGACTGCCTCCGACGTGCGGCTGAAGCACGTCAAGCAAGCAATCGACTTCGCGCTCAAAGCAAGGTGCAACGTCGTGGACCGACGCAAAAAGGCGGCCTTTGGCGGGCATCCCTCGAAGCCTAGCGAGACGCACGCGGCGGTGCCTAATGAACAATGCTTCACTTGATATTCATGGGGTCATGCCGGCTTTCGGGCATCGATGCGGATCGTCGATGTCTGTGCCTTTTATGCGCCCGCCGGCGGCGGTGTCCGGACCTATGTGGACGCCAAGCTCAGCTGGGCGTCGCGCCACGGCCACGAGGTCATCATCCTTGCGCCTGGCGAGCGTGGTGAGACCGTGAAGCGGGGGCCTGGAGCCTTCGTGGTGACCATTCCTTCGCCGGCTCTGCCGTTGGATCGCCGGTATCGCTACTTCGACGACGAGGATGCCATTCATCGGGTGCTCGACGCCTGGCAGCCCGATCACGTCGAAGCGTCTTCGCCCTGGTCGAGTGCATCGATGGTCGGACGCTGGCAGGGCTCGGCATCCCGCTCTCTCATCATGCACTGCGACCCTCTTGGAACCTATGCCTATCGATGGCTCGGAGGAGTTATTCCGATCGATGCGATCGATCGCCTGTTCGGCCGGTTTTGGCAGCATCTGCGTCGCCTTGACGAGATGTTCGACCTGGTCGTCTGCGCGAACCGCCAACTAGCCCGTCGTCTGGACCGCGGGGGGATCGGAAAATGCGAGACCATACCCATGGGTGTGGAGCCCGGCGTCTTCTCCCCAACAAACAGGTCCGTCGAACTTAGGGAAGCGACGCTCCGTTCGATGGGACTGAGCCCCGACTCGGTCCTCCTGCTCGGACTCGGCCGTCTTGCCTCGGAAAAGAGGTGGGAAATGGTCGTCCGCGCAGCCGGAGAGGTGGCGGATGTGGGGTTGCTGCTGGTAGGAGATGGAGCAAAGCGGCCACAGCTCGAACGTCTCGCCCGCAGGATAGGGAAGACCCGGGTTGCAGGCCCGATCGGCGACAGGAGCCAATTGGCCCGTTTGCTCGCAAGCGCTGACGCGCTGGTTCACGGCTGCGAGGCTGAGACTTTCTGCATGGCAGCCGCCGAGGCGCGGGCCAGCGGCATCCCGATAATCGTCCCGGATAGAGGCGCAGCGATGGACCAGTCAGTACGTCTAGCCAGCGTCGTCTACCGGTCAGGCAACCAAGGATCCTTGGTCAAAGCGATCCAGCGTTTCATTGACCGGGGCCCTGAGTTGCAACGGATGCGAGCGACGCTTCAAAGCGACGTACGAACGATGGACGAGCATTTCACTCAGTTGGTGGACCGGTATGAAATACTTCGATCGACGCGCCCACCCGCCGCGCAGTCCAACTTCCCCGCGTCCCCCGTCCTAGTTTCGCGCGTCGGCTAGCGCGCGGTCGACAATCGCACCAAGCGCGTCATCGGTTGGAAACCCCGCTCGCACCCATTCGTCTTCGATCTCGCGAAGGGTCCGGGCAACGACTGGGCCCTCTTTCAGCCCGCGCTTAATAAGGTCGCCGCCCTTCACCGGCAGCCGTGCGGGCTTCCACGATTGGACCGCCAGCGCATCCCGGTCGCGTCCAGCCAGGAGGAGCCGGTCGACCGCACAGTCTGACCCAACTCGGTAGGCGAGCGCTTCCGGCGAAAGATCCAGGTCAGCGGATGCTGTGCAGGCAAGCCGCTTGCGAGCTTTGTTTGACAGCCTCAGTCGGACCGCGACTTCTTCCACCGTGAGCTGCACCCTGGGAAGGAGAGAGGCGAGACGTCTTAGCGGGTCCGGCTCTACGCCGGCTTTCCGCTCTGAATCGATGAGTGCCTGAAGGATAGGCAGCGCTGCTTCCTCGATTTCCGGCAGCACGGGCTTCAGGATTTTTCGCCCAAGCATAATACCGATTGTGAGCGAGGGATCGGCCACTGCGAGCAGTTTCAACAACTCGTCAGCGATTCGCTCGCGCGAAAGCGCCATGAGGTCATTCGCGCGCGTCGTGCACGCTTTCAGCGCAGCGGCGTCCGGTTCCCCCAAACCGAAGCGCGCGTGGAAACGAAAGAAGCGAAGGATCCGCAAATGATCCTCGGCGATTCGGGCCAGCGGGTCGCCGATGAACCGTATGTGCCGATGCTCCAGGTCCGCCAGGCCCCCGAAGTAATCGAAGATTTCGCCGCTGACCGGATCGGCGAAAAGCGCGTTGATGGTAAAATCGCGCCGTGCGGCATCCTCCGCCCAGTCTTCGGTGAAGGCCACCGTGGCACGACGGCCGTCAGTGGAAACGTCGCGGCGCAGCGTCGTAATCTCCACGACATGGCCGCGGCTAACCGCAGTGATTGTGCCGTGATCGATCCCGGTCGGCACCGCCTTGATCTTCGTCTGCTTCAGCCGGCCCAAGACCGCTTGCGGGTCGAGCCGCGTAGCGAGGTCCACGTCGGAGTGAGGGATGCCGAGCAATTCGTCGCGAACGGTCCCGCCGACGAAGCGTGTCAAACCCTCTTCGGCACCCAGCACGGTCAGCAGCTCGCGCATGCCGAGTTGCTGCTGCCATTTCGCGACGTCGAGCTTCAGCTCCACTGCAGCCTGCGCGATAAGTTCACGATCATCGCCGCGGTTGCTCCCCAGATCCTGCGGTCCCTCCACATGATCTCGTAATAGTGTCGCTCGCGGCCCTGGAACAAGGCGCTGCGCCGTTGCTGGTTGGCACGATCGAGGATGAACCCCAGTGGCACCTCGAACCAATCCGCAACTTCATGTTCGTGCGGTTCAAGCGGCAGGTCTGGTGGGACCACCCCAATGACGGGCGTGACAACGTAGCCCGTTATGGTGCGGTACTTGTCCACTGGTCCGATGATCTCGACCTCTTTGGGGTCTAGCAGGATTTCCTCGTTAGCTTCGCGCATTGCGGCAGTGACTGCGTCTTCACCCGGGTCGATGCGGCCGCCAGGGAAGGCAACCTGACCAGCGTGAGTCCGGAGATGTTCGCGGCGAACGGTGAGGATGACCCCAGGTTCGGCGCGCTCGGTTATTGCGATCAGGACCGCGGCTGGCATGTCGGCCTCAGCCAGTATCTCGGGCAAGTCGCCGACGAGGAGCGGCTCGGTTGGCGGTAACGCAAGGGCCGATCGAAGGCGGTCCGCGATTTTCATTCCGCAAAACCAAGCGGGAAGAAGTCGCCATTGCTCCAGACGCCTGGAGGTTGGTTGCCTTCGGCGAGCGCAAGCTCGGCCAACTCATAATAGACCGGCCTCGCCAGCTCTGCTTCGAGCCCGTGGCGAACACCGATACGCGGCGACGGACCTTGTTCGGTCTCTGCGATCGTCAAGCGGTGATTGGGTCCAAGGATTACAGCGTCGCCGCTATCGAGTCTAAATGCGATCTGCCGGTCGGGACCAAGTCCTTCACTGTTCATTTCGATCGCGCGGAAGGCGGTGGAGTCAACTTCAATGTCTAACTTCTCCACGGGCGTGACCAGCACGTGGCGCCCATCGGGCTCGCGACGAAGCACCGTCGAGAAAAGGCGCACCATCTCGGGCCGGCCGATAGGCGATCCCCCATGATACCAGGTTCCGTCGCGCGCGATCCGCATGCCGGAATGGCCACAGCGCTCCGGATGCCAAAGATCTACCGGTGGTAGCTGCCGGGCATCGATCTGCCTCTGCAGCTCGGCAAGGCTCAGCCCATGAAGCTCGATTGGCGAACGGCTCTCCGGCATCGCCTCGTCATTGGATTGCTTCGCGGCGAGGCTCAAGGCAGGAGTGCGCGCTATGAGTGACCGCACCGCTATCGTGACGGGCGCCGGCAAGCGTGTCGGATGGCATATCGCCGAAGCCCTGCTAACTGATGGCTGGACCGTCCTTGCTCATGTTCATCACGACGACGATTCGGTTCCGGACGGCGCGACCAAGGTGGTTGCCGACTTGGCCAAGTCCGATTGCGGCAGGAAGATATTCTCGGTCGCAGCTGACCTCCCGCCTTCAGGGTTGCTGGTGAATAATGCCTCACGCTTCGCTTGGGACGGTTTCGGCGAGTTCAAACCTGAAGAGCTAGCGGCGCACATGGCGGTGAATGTGGGCGCTCCGGCACTTCTGATCGATGAGTTCGTCCGGTCGAAACGGAGGGATGACGCATTGGTCGTCAATCTCCTCGATTCAAAGCTCGAAGCCCCCAACCCGGATTACCTCAGTTACACCTTGTCCAAGGCGGCGCTCTCCGAGTTGACCGACCTCGCTGCTCGAGCGCTCTCGGGTCATGGGATACGCGTCAACGGGATTGCACCGTCGCTCATGCTGCGCTCAAGCGGGCAGAGCGAGGAGAATTTTGAGGTCATGCATGCAAACAATCCTCTTCGGCGGGGAGTCGAGCCGGCCGATGTCGTGGGCGCGATTCGCTACCTGGCGGATGCACGCGCCGTGACTGGCCAAACCATTGTGATCGACTCGGGCCAGCGGTTCCTTGCACTCGAGCGCGACGTTCAATTCTTATGACGAAGCTGAGCCTTTCCGGGCTCGTGCCTGACCGTCTCAAAGTTCGGTCGGCCCGGATCCTGCTCGAATCGCTCGAAGTGCAAGCTGACATCGGATTTCACGACTTCGAGGTCGGAGCTCCGCAGCGCCTTCTAATAAGCGTGGAAGTCTGGCTGGCGGAGCCGACCATGCCAGCCGACGACGATCCGAACAAAGCGTGGAACTATGATTTCCTGCGCAAGGAAGTCGAGGAGATGGCGTCCGAGCGCCGTTACAATCTCCAGGAAACGCTCGCGCACATGATTTTTGAGCGCGTTGCGGCATTTCATGGAGTGAGGGACGTGCGGGTGCGAACGTCGAAGCCGGACGTATATGCGGATGCTGCGGGCGTAGGCGTTGAGATTGCTTCGTTTAAAGGGCTTTGGCCCGACGATTAATGGCAATAGCGGCAGTTCTCGGTTTCAGGCCTTCCGGCTCTGGAACAAAATGCATTGCGCGACCTTTGAGGCAGATATACAGAGGCGCGCTTGTTGCCGATGATATGTTGATACATCGGTGATTTCTTACCAGCAGACAGGGCGCGCGTCGCAACCGCCCGGTCTGACCGCAGGAGCCCCTGCGGTGTGTCGAGGAGATTTGCGGCTGGATGTCTTACGCCCAACGGAAAGATCTAAGCGGTAATCGAACGATTTCGATCATCTTCACTGCCGTCGTGGTCGGTGGACTGATGTACGCGATCGTTACCGGTCTCGCTTACAACGTGATCAAGAAGTCCGTTCAGGACCTCAAGACCTTCAACGTCGAGGAGCAGCCGCCGCCACCCGAGCCGCCGCCACCGCCGCCGAAGGATATGCCGGACGTGCCGCCGCCGCCGGTTACTCCGCCGCCGCTGGTAACGACGGTCGCGCCGCCGCCGCCGATTACCACGGTGACTGCGCCGCCGCCGCAGATCCCGCAGGTGGTCCCGGCGCCTCCGGCACCGCCGCCGCCGCCTCCGCCGCATAAGACGCAGTCTGCGTCGCCGTCACGTGGCGACGTCCGCACGGCGTTCAGCAATGACGATTATCCGGCGTCCGCAATCGCGGCCGGTGCACAAGGAACTGCGCAGGCCCGGTTGACGATCGGCCCGACGGGTCAGGTTGTTGGCTGTGACCTAATCCGGTCGACCGGCAATGGTGCTCTGGATAGTGCAACGTGCAACATTCTTCGCCGCCGCGTGAAGTTCGTCCCCGCAAAGGACAGCAACGGAAACCCGACGACGGATAGTTATACGACGCCGCCAATCACCTGGGTACTTCCGGAAGAGTAATCCAAGAAGAACATCGAATTCGAATTCAGAAGGAAAGCTAAGCAATGCAAGAAGCAGCAGCCCCCGCCGGCCAGGCCGCAAGCGCCAATCCTTACGGCCTAGTTCCCGCACTCAAGCAGGGCGGTATCATCGCCATTTCGGTTTTCAGCATCCTGGTGCTGATGTCGATTTTCTCGTTCTACATCCTCTTCACTAAGTTGATGCAGCAGCAGAAGATCATCTCGCAGGGTCGCAAGGTCCGCGCGAGTTTCTGGAACTCGCCCAACCTTCGTGAAGCCGCGACGAAGCTTGAAGCGCGCAGCGCCTATCGCGCCATCGTCGACGATGCGCTGCTAGCTCAGGAGCAGCACAGCAAGCTGACGGACCCGATCGACCAGCACGACTGGATGGCTAACAGCCTGGCGCGCAGCCAGGGCGCGATCGGCGCCCGTCTCGGTGAAGGTCTCGCCTTCCTCGCGACGGTCGGTTCGACCGCTCCGTTCATCGGTCTGTTCGGTACCGTCGTCGGCATCTACCGCGCGCTGATCCGCATCGGCGCGTCGGGCCAGGCCTCGATCGACGCGGTTGCCGGTCCGGTCGGTGAAGCGCTCATCATGACCGCTCTCGGTCTCGTCGTCGCCGTCCCGGCCGTGCTTGCCTACAACTGGCTGGTTCGCCGCAACAAGGCGATCATGGAAGACCTCGCGGCCTTCACGAATGACCTTCACGGCTACCTGATGTCGGCTGGCGCGGTGAAGCCGCGCGTCGGCGGCGGGACGCCGAAGGGTGGAGCCCCGACCCGCGCCGCCGCTCCGAGCGAGCCGGTACGGACCCCGACTCCCGCCAAGTAATTACGTCTCAGGTCTGGCTCGATCGTTCGGGCCAGACCTGGCTTGGTCGAAGTAGAAGAAAGAACCCGGCCCCATGGCAGGACAAGTATTAGAATCGGAAGAAGAAGCGCTATCCGACATCAATGTCGTTCCTTTGACCGACGTTATGCTCGTGCTTCTGATCGTCTTCCTGATCACCACGCAGGTCATCAAGCAGGCGGTGCCCATCAAGCTCCCCAACGTTCGCTACGAGCCGACGATCACGAAGCCGGAGAACGTGTCCCTGACCGTTCGCAACGGCCCGGGCGGTACGTGCGAGGTTTACTGGGGCGTCCAGAAGGTCACGCAGCAGGAATTGCTCGACCGAGCCGTCAACAAGCTGAAAAAGCTTATCTCGGATGTCGGTGGCGTTGCGAATGTGACCGAAGAGAACATGCCCGAGGCGCACATCCGCGGTGACGTGAGCACGCAGTACAAGTGCATTGGCGCAGCCATCATCACGATGCAGCAGGCGGGTTTCCAGCGTGTGGGCTTCATTTCTGAGCCGCCCCCGCTGGCCGGCTATCGCGCCGAATAGGAGTCTTTCGCCATGTCAATGCAGACCACGAGCGACAACTCGTCTGGCGAACCGATGCTGGACATGAACGTGACGCCGCTCATCGACGTCATGCTCGTGCTTCTCATCATGTTCATCATCACCATTCCGATCCAGACGCATGCGGTGAAGCTCGACCTTCCGGTCAACCAGCCGAATCAGCCGCCACCACCGATTCAGCCGCTCAAGAACACCGTGGTGGTGTCCGCGAACGGCCAGATCCTGTGGAATGGTTCGCCGGTTTCTCAGCCGCAGCTGCGCCAGTACCTGGACACCACGCAACAGATGAACCCGATCCCGGAACTTCACCTGCAACCGGACGCGACGGCTCGGTACGAGCTTGTCGATGAAGTGCTCGCTATCACCAAGCGTGCGCACGTTCAGAAGATGGGGTTTGTCGGCAACGAATATTATATGAACGTCTTCTAGGCGGAAGGCTTCCGCTGACGAAGGAAGGGGGCCGTCCCAAGAGGGGGCGGCCCCTTTTCTTTTGACCAAAACGCACCAGTAGGATATGATGTAACATCATATCGAAAGGTGCTGCTATGGCATTTGTCATCGCGTCAAAGGAAGAGCAGCCGATCCTGGACCTGAATACCACGCCACTGATCGACGTGATGCTCGTTCTCCTCATCATGTTCATCATCACCATCCCTATCCAGACCCACGCTGTGAAAATCGATGTGCCCGTGTGCAGCGGGTGCCCGCAACCACGCGCGACCAGCAATGAGATCAGGATCACCAGTTCCGGCGCCATCCTCTGGAACGACGTTTCCGTCGGCGAAAAGGGCCTGCGCTACGAACTCACGCGCACCAGCCAAATGCAGCCAGCGCCCGAGCTTCACTTGAGACCGGACGCCGCCGCCCGATACGAGGTCGTCGACAAGGTGCTCGCCGATATCAAGCGCGCGGACATCAAGAAGTTCGGATTCATCGGCAACGAAGCATACGCGCACTGGTAAGCTCGGCCTCTGGCGCTTCCCAAAGCGCCATGCCATTGCACGCGAGAATGACCGATACCCGCCGATTTGCCGTCATAATCCTTGCTGCCGGACAGGGCACGCGAATGCGTTCCGACACGCACAAGGTGCTCCATCCGATCGCGAGCCGGCCATTGCTCCTGCACCTGCTCGACCGTGTGGATGAGGTTGGGGCCGAGAAGCGTGTCGTCGTCGTCGGTAAAGATCGTGAGCAGGTCGAAGCTGCGATTGCCGGCCGCGAGGTTGGCATTGCCGTGCAGGCTCAGCAAAAAGGTACGGGCCACGCCGTCCAACAGGCCGAGGCCGCGCTGAGCGGATACGATGGGCCGGTCGTCATCCTCTACGGCGACGCCCCGTTCGTAGAAGCGGAGACGCTGCGACGAATGGTCGATCGCCTCAACGGCGACGGCGGGCCAGGCATTGTGGTGCTCGCCTTCCGCCCTTCCGATCCACTCAAATATGGCCGCATCATCCTGGGCCAGGACGATCGCATCGCGCGCATGGTCGAATTCAAGGACGCGACCGAGGAAGAGCGTACGGTAACGCTCTGCAACTCCGGGGTTATGGCGGTCCGGTCCAGTGACCTTTTCGGCTGGTTAGCAAAGGTCGGAAACGACAATGCTGCCGGCGAATATTACCTCCCGGACATCGTCGGCATCGCGACGGCCGAGGGTCGCGAGGCGGTCGTCATCGAAGGCGATCCCTACGAAGCCGCGGGCGTCAACAGCCGTGCCGAGCTCGCGCATCTCGAGCTGGAGTGGCAGCGTCGCCGGCGCGAGCAGGCGCTGGAAGAGGGCGCGACGCTGATCGATCCCGAAAGTGTCTGGTTCGCCTACGATACCAAGCTGGGGCGCGACGTGACCGTCGAACCGCACGTCGTCTTCGGCCCCGGCGTTAGCGTGGCCGACGGAGCTACCATCCACGCCTTCAGCCATATCGACGGCGCGATTATCGGGGCGAAGGCGAGTATCGGTCCCTTCGCTCGGATCCGGCCGGGAACGGTGCTGGCTGACCGCACCAAGGTCGGTAATTTCGTCGAGTTGAAGAAAGCCAAGGTGGGCGAGGGCGCCAAGGTCAATCACCTCTCCTACGTCGGCGATGCGGAGGTCGGCGCCCGAGCGAACATCGGCGCCGGAACCATCACCTGCAACTATGATGGGTTCGGCAAGTACAAGACCGTGATCGGAGCAGGTGCATTCGTTGGTTCGAACACGGCGCTGGTGGCACCGGTAACGGTCGGGGAGGGAGCTATTGTCGGCGCCGGCTCGGTAATCACGAGTGATGTGGAAGCGGACAGCTTGGCGGTGGAGCGCACCGATCAGCGAGGTATCGCGGGGTGGGCTAAGCGCTTTCGCGACCGGATGACGACCAAGAATTCCAGTAGCTAAGCATCACCGTCATAGTGGCTTGAATTGCGATCAAAGCGACGACGCTTTGGTGTGCCGTAAGCACTACTTTTCGTTCAGGACGCATCGTTGACGCAATCAGGATCCGAAATGGACCAGATTGCGTCGGTACCAGTCCAAAGCTACGGCTCCCGAGCCGGGTCGGACCGTGTCGTCCAGTGAGGGAATATGTGCGGAATCGTTGGAATTGTTGGCAAAAGCGATGTCGCGCAGCGGCTCTATGATGGGCTGAAGCGGCTGGAATATCGCGGCTATGATTCCGCCGGCATCTGCACCGTCGACAATGGCCAGCTCGTCCGTCGCCGCGCGGAGGGCAAGCTCGACAATCTCGCGCGTGAACTGGCAGCCGAGCCGCTCCACGGCATCACCGGCATCGCGCACACGCGCTGGGCGACGCACGGCGCGCCTACGGTCGGCAACGCGCACCCGCACATCGTTGGGCCGGTGGCGCTGGTTCACAACGGGATTATCGAGAACTTCAAACCTTTACGCGACGAGTTGATCGCGGAGGGGCGCACGTTTGAGAGCGAGACCGACACCGAGGTCGTCGGCCATCTCGTCGCCCGTGAGGTTGAGCGCGGCGCCAGTCCGCAGGACGCGGTGGCTGCCGTGCTCCCGCGACTGCATGGGGCCTTTGCGATTGCGATCCTGTTTCGCGACCATCCCGACCTGATCATCGGGGCGCGCATGGGTGCGCCGCTTACCGTTGGTTACGGCGATGGCGAGAACTACCTTGGATCGGACGCGCTCGCGGTCGCGCCGTGGACGCAGCGTATTGCCTATCTCGACGAGGGCGATTGGGCCGTCATCCGCCGCGATGTTATCCAGATCTTCGACAAGAACAACCAGCCGGTCGAGCGCGAGATCGTCGAGTCGGGCGCATCCTCGGCTCCGGTCGAGAAGGGCAATTACCGCCACTACATGCAGAAGGAGATTTTCGAGCAGCCGATCGTCGTTGCGCAGACTCTCCAGAGTTATGTGCGCCCGTTCGAAGGCGAAGTCGCAATGCCGGATTTCGACTTCGATCTTGCGTCCATCAGCCGGCTGACGATCGTCGCCTGCGGTACCAGTTTCTACGCCGGACTGGTCGCCAAATATTGGTTCGAGCAATTCGCGCGCGTGCCGGTCGACATCGATGTCGCCAGCGAGTTTCGCTATCGCGAACCGGTGCTGGAACCGGGCGGGCTGGCGCTCTTCATTTCGCAGTCGGGCGAGACGGCGGACACGCTTGCCGCGCTTCGCCACGCCCGCGCCGAAGGCCAGAAGATCGCCGTCGTCGTCAACGTGCCGACCAGTTCGATGGCGCGCGAAGCCGACCTGTTGCTACCGACGCATGCCGGGCCGGAAATCGGGGTGGCTTCCACCAAGGCCTTCACCTGCCAGCTCGCGGTGCTGGCCGCGCTTGCCGCGAACCTGGCGCGGGCCAAGGGTCGCCTGACGCGCGAGGAAGAACAAGAGATCGTGGCGCACCTGCAGGAAGCGCCGGCATCGCTGAACGACGCGCTCAACCACGACGAAGACATTGCCGCGATGGCGCATTTCGTCGCCCCGGCGCGAGACGTGCTCTATCTCGGCCGAGGGCCCGACTATCCGATGGCGATGGAAGGTGCGCTGAAGCTCAAGGAAATCAGCTACATCCACGCCGAGGGCTATGCGGCCGGCGAGATGAAGCATGGCCCGATCGCGCTAATCGACGACAATGTGCCGGTGATCGTGCTCGCCCCGTCAGGGCCCCTGTTCGAGAAGACCGTCAGCAACATGCAGGAGGTCCGCGCGCGCGGCGGCAAGATCGTGCTGATCAGCGATGAGAAGGGTATCGCTCAGGCCGGAGAGGGCTGCATGGCGACAATCGAAATGCCGGAGGTCCACCCGCTGATCGCGCCGCTGGTTTATGCCGTGCCGGTGCAGTTGCTCGCGTATCACGTGGCCGTCTTGAAGGGCACGGACGTCGACCAGCCGCGCAACCTCGCGAAGAGCGTGACGGTCGAGTGATGGACGGCGACCGGGGGCTTCCGCCGATCCAGGTCGCCTACAATCTGGCCGATATGTTCGGCGTGCAGTTCCACTCCCTGGCCCGCTTCGTCCGGATGTTCGTCATCGTCGAACTGCTTTGGGTTGCGCTGATCGTCGGTGTGGACCTCATCGACGGCGTGCCGCTTTCATGGAGCATTGCGCATCTCCCGTGGAAGCTTTTGGGGTGGGGCGCGCTGCTGATCATCGCCTTCTGGTTCGGACTCTGCCCGTTCCTCGCCTACATGCGCGTCAAACGAGCCGGCATCGGCGGACCGAACACGTTTGCGCTCACTGACCAGGGCGTTCGCTTGCAGACGCCGAGATCGGAATCGGTGGTCTACTGGAACGCCATTCGCCGGACGGCGCGCGACCGGGGGCGGCTCTACCTGTTCTTTTCCAGCCCCGGCGCCCTCATCATCCCGCGGCGAAGCTTCCCCGGCGATGCGGATTTCGCGAGCTGGATCGAGGAACTGGAGCGGCAGGTTAAAAGCGCCCGATCGAGCTAGCTTAAGCTGCTGCCTGCGCCGCCTCGAGGCTGCGAACGTGCTGCGACAGGCGTTCGTAGAGGAAATCGATCACGGCCCGAACGCGTGGCATTTGGCGCACGCGCTCGTGAGTCAGCAGCCAGAGGACACGGCCGTGCCCATCGCGCGGCGGGATGCAGCGAATGAGGTCCGGATCGGCATCGCCGACGACGCAGGGTAGGACGGCGACGCCGAAACCTGACCGGATTGCAGTGAGCAAGCCGGTGGAGCTGGCGTGGTGCATCGCCACGCGGTCTTCGAGGTCCATGCTATGAAGCCATTCCTGATAATGGCGCCAGAGCTTCTCGCCGCCACCGCCGACGATGGCGTGCTTCTTCAATTCCTTGATCGAGGTCGGGCGGCCGTGGCGCTTGGCGTAATCGCGGCTGCAGTAGAGCGTCCAATCGTCGATGCAGAGGCGGCGACCGACGAGACCCAGCGGCTGCTCGGTCGAGCTGCTGCGCAGAGCGATATCGGCTTCGCCCCCACCAAGGTCGCGGAGAGTGCTGGTGGTGTCGAGCTCGACTATGATCTCAGGGTGCTGCTCGTGCAGATCGCGAAGGAGTGGGGAGATCAGCGAGAGAGCGTAGATCTCCTCGGACGTTATCCGCACCATGCCCGCGAGGTCGCGGGTGCGGGCGGAAGCGGCATCGGCAAATGCGGTCGCTGACGTTTCGACCTGCTTTGCCTTGCCGAGCAGTTCTTCGCCCGCAGGGGTTAACGCGTAGCCGGCTTGGCGTTTTTCGAAAAGTTGGATGCCGAGCGCCTGCTCTAGCGCAGCGATGCGCCGGGCGACGGTGGTCTGGCTCGTGCGAAGCGACCTTGCCGCTGCCAGCGTGCTTCCGTCGCGGGCAACCGCGATGAAATAGCGAAGGTCGTTCCAGTCGAGCATCGGCTCAGTCTAGCCCCGGTACTGCGCTCAGGTGTTCTGCAGTTTTGCAGAATCATAGCACGAACTCGTTGCTCACGTAAGTTGCGAATCGGGACTAATTGGGTGGTTGCACTTCAAACAGGGAGGCGACCATGAGCGCCATTCGGATCATCATCGCATCGGCACTGATCACTACTGCGGCCATCAAGGCGGTTCCGGCAGTCGCCGAACCTGTAAACCTGGATGTGAACACGAGCATCGTTCGCACAGCCGATCTCGACCTGACGACCAAGGCTGGTCAGCGCGCGCTCGATCATCGACTGGTCCAGGCGGCGAACGAGGTTTGCGGCGCTGCTGCTGACGCCGACCTCGCTGGCCAAAACAAAGTTCGCGCCTGCCGTCAGTCGGTGCTCGCCGATGCACGCGCCGAGGGCGACCAGCTCGCCAGCCGTGGCCGCACGATCACCATCGCCGCCCGATAAGTTCTTAAGTCCAGCTCCCCGAAGGGCGTCGCCTTGCCCGCGGCGCACTTCTTCGTGCTAGGCAGTCGCCATGAAAGTGACGGGCGGCTGCCATTGCGGGGCAGTAAGGTTCGAAGCGGAATTGCCTGCCGAGCCGGTGTCGGCGCTCGACTGCAATTGCTCGGTTTGCCGGATGACCGGCTTCGTCCACATCATGGTCCCGCATGAGCGGTTCGAGCTCCTGACCGGCCGCGACGCGCTCGTCAGCTATCGCTTTGGAACCGGGGCGGCGGAACATCTATTCTGCGGCTGTTGTGGCGTGAAGAGCTTCTATCAGCCGCGTTCCCATCCGGACGCCTGGAGCGTGAATGCCAACTGCCTCGATCAGCCGGTCGACCTTGCCATTGAAGAGTTCGACGGACGGAATTGGGAAGCCGCCAAGGCCGGCCTCGACGCACAGGTTTAGCGCGGTTACGGCACCTAGGATGCATCACCCGCTGCGCCTGACGGTCGACCGGACCGCGATCCAGGAAAATTGGCGCTGGCTCCAAAATCAGGCCGGCGCGCCTGCCGGGGCGGCGGTGAAGGCCAATGCCTATGGGCTGGGTGCTCGCGAGGCATCGCTTGCGCTTTATCAGGCCGGATGCCGCGACTTTTTCGCATCGACTTGGGCGGAGGTCGAGGGCGTGGGCCCCTTGCCGCTGGGGACGAGCCTCGTCGTGCTTCATGGGATCGGGCCGAAGGACCCGCCGACGGCGCTGGAATCGTTCGCTCGCCCGTGCCTCAACTCGCTCGAGCAGGTTGCGCGGTGGAAGCAGATAGCGCCGGGCCGCGAGTGCGACGTGATGATCGATACCGGCATGAACCGGCTGGGTTTGCGGCCGACGGAGATCGACGCGCTGGATGGCCTGACGATCGATACGCTGCACAGCCATCTCGCCTGCGCGGACGAGGATCATCCGCTGAATGGAATGCAGCTAGATCGCTTTCGGGCGGTTGCCTCGGCGGTAAAAGCCAAGCGCTATAGCCTCGCCAATTCGGCGGGCATTTGCCTCGGTCGCGATTACAGCTTCGATCTCGTTCGGCCTGGGCTGGCGCTATACGGCGGGATCCCGCGGATCGAAGCAGAGGGGAACATCCGCCAGGTCGCTCGGGTGGACGCGCAGATCGTGCAGCGCCGCCTGATCCCGGAGGGCGAGAGCTGCGGTTACGGCGCCACCTTCGTCGCCAAGGAGGACACCGAGGCGGCAATCCTCAACATCGGTTACGCCGACGGGTATTTGCGCGGCTTTTCTTCGACGGGGTCGGCGTTTGCCGGCGAGTTCGCGCTGCCGGTGATCGGGCGGGTGTCGATGGACCTGATCGCGATCAGCGTTGCCGCCGCGCCTCAGCTCAAGGAAGGCGATTGGGTCGAGCTCGACTACGACTTACCGTCGGCTTCGAAGCAGTCCGGGCTTTCGCAGTACGAGCTTTTGACGACACTCGGGCAGCGGTTCGAGCGGCTTTGGGTTTGACCCGCTCGCCGGGCGGCAGCGTCTTCGGCTTGTATGGGCAGAGGTCGATCACCGGGCAGCGCCAGCACTCGGGAAGCCGCGCCTTGCAGGTGTAGCGGCCGTGCAGGATCAGCCAGTGGTGGGCGTCGCGGCGGAAGGGTTGCGGGACGATCTTCTCGAGCTTGGCTTCGACCTCATCGACGTTCTTGCCCGGCGCCAGGCCGGTGCGGTTGCAGACGCGGAAGACGTGGGTGTCGACGGCAAAGGTTTCCTCGCCGAACGCGGTGTTGAGGACGACGTTGGCGGTCTTGCGGCCGACGCCGGGGAGTTCACAGAGAAGTTCACGATAACGCGGCACCTCTCCACCATGTTGGTCGATCAGGGCCTGAGACAGAGCGATGACGTTCTTGGCCTTGGTGTTGAACAAGCCGATGGCTTTGATCGCGTTTCGTAGCGATTCTTCGCCGAATTCGACCATTTGGCGCGGACTTTTGATCGTTTTGAACAGCGGGCGGGTGGCGATGTTGACGCTGGCGTCGGTCGCCTGGGCTGACAGGACGACCGCGACGAGCAATTGGTAGGTGTTGGAGGATTCGAGCTCCGTCGTGGGCGAGGGGTTCGACTCGGCCAGGCGGCGGAAGAATTCGAAGACGTCGGCGCGCTTCATCTGAGGTCGTCGAGCCCGCGGCCAAGGCGCTGAAGCGCTTCGGTGAAGGTGTCCGTTGGGATGCCGAAGCCGACGCGAAGGTGGTCGGGCATCTCGAACCAGCGGCCGGGGACGACGGCGCAGTCGTAGTTCGCGCGGAGGTGGTCATCGAGGCGCTGCGTGTCGCCGCCGTTCCAGTGGGGAAAGGCGGTGATGCCGTATCGAGCGGGAGCGCACGCGATGTCGTCACGAGTGGCGAGGAAGTCGTTGAATAGCTTACGGTTGCGGTCGAGCATCGCCGGCGTGTCGCCGATCACCTGGTCGATATGGTCGAGGGCGATGCAGCCGAGCCGCTCGGCCTGATGCGCCTGGTTGACGCCGAACAGGTCGTTGAGGCGCCACATGCGCTCGGCGAGATCGGGCTCGGCGAGAATCCAGCCGCAGCGCAGGCCACTGATGCCGTAGACCTTGGTCAGGCTGTTGGTGACGACGAATTCAGGACCGTGATGGACGGCGCTGCGCTGAGGGGAGGCGTCGAGGTAGACCTCGTCGATTACGACGCGCGCGCCGAGCTCTCCGATGGCGCGAAGTTCCTTATCGGTTGCGAGCGCGCCGCTGGGGTTGTGGAGGTTGGTGAGGACGATCAGTTTGGTGCGCTCCGACATGGCGTCGCGGACGATGGCGGGATCGAGGCGGAAGGCGTCCTGCGGCTTGCGCTCGAACCGTTTGATATCCGCGCCGAGGAAGGACGCGACGCCGAGGATCGGTTCGTAGGTGGGATGTTCGATCAGCACCTCGTCGCCCGGCGAAATCAAAGCTGCCATCGCCAGGAAATTGGCCATCGAGGTGCCGTCGGCGGCAACGACCTGATCGACCGAAACGCCGTAGCGCGCCGCGATCCGCTCGCGCAGCGGCGCGTAGCGCGGGTGGCTGGCGCCATCGAGGTCGAGGTCGGACTTGTCCCAGTCGAGCGAGTCCATGCGGAAGTGCGGCACTTCGCTCGACGTCAGCTGGTAGGGCACGGACTTCTTGAACTTGGCCCAGTGCATGTAGTCCGATTGCATGGTCCTCATACGGGGGCGGATCGGTTCTTGCGCTGCCAGTACAGGCAGGCGGGCACGCCGGCGGCGAGGATCGCGTAGCCGATCAGGCTGTTGCGCCAATCGTTCCAGACGGTCGCGATGACGGTGATCGCGCAAGCTGCGACAAAGAATGCGGTGGTTAGCGGGTGCAAGGGCGTGTTGAACCCGGCCGACTTGCCGCCATCACGCTTGCGGAAGATGAAGAGCGCAGCGCCGGTGAGGCCGAAGAAGATAAAGTCGACCGAGACAACGTAGCCGAGGATCTGGCCGTAGGTCCCGGACAAAGCGATGGCGATCGCGGCAGCACCCTGCAGGATGATTGCGACCACGGGGACCCGGGTCTTAGAACTGACCTTCGCGACCTGGCGGAAGAAGAGGCCGTCCTCGGCCATCGCGAAATAGACGCGGGGCGCGGTCAGCATCCCCTGGCTGAGGAAGCCGAGCGTCGAGATGGCAATGCCGAGTGCGATGAGGGTTGCGCCGCGGTCGCCGAGCGCGAGCCGCATGACGTCGCTGGCAGGGGTCTTCGATGCCGCCAAGCCGGCCGGTGCAAGCGCGTGGACGCAGACGAAGGCGACGAAGCAGTAGAGCAGGATTACTCCGAAGACTCCGAACAGGAGGCCCTTCGCGAGGTCGCGCTGGGGGTTCTTCATCTCACCCGCACAGAAGCTGGCCGTCTGCCAGCCGCCGTAGGCGAACATCACCGGTGTCAGCGCCGCACTGATCTGACCGAAGGACGTGGGGGTATCGGTGATCAGACCATAGGGGGACGGTGCGCGTTCTGGGGCGAGCCAAAGTCCAACGACGATCAGCATGCCGATGGCTGCGATTTTCAGCACCATCAGTGCGCTCTGGACATTGCTGCCGGAGCGGACGCCAAAGCAATTGATGAGGGTCAGCAGCGCGAGCGCCGAAACGCCGACGACACTGTCGGGAATGGCCGAATGCGTCAGCTCGTTGAAATAGCGCGCGAAGGTGATCGCGACCGCAGCCATCCCGCCCGACTGGATGACCAGCAGCAAAGCCCAGCCGTAGAGGAAGGCCGGCATCGGGCCGTAGGCGTCGCGGAGGTAAGCATATTGGCCGCCGACCTCGGGACGGCGCGCGGCCAGCTCCGCGTAAACGAAGGAGGCCGCGAGTGCGACCAGGCCGCCGAGTACCCAGACGCCGACGATCCAGGTCGGGTCATAGACGTGGCGGGCGACCTCGGCCGGATTAACGAAGATGCCGGCCCCGATGATTCCGCCCATGACCAACATGGTCGCATCGAACGGCCCGAGGCGGCGGGCGAGGCCCTGACTGTCCCCCCGCGTGTCGCTCAACGGCGCGACGCTCCGATCACGTCGTGCATGGAATAAAGGCCGGCAGGCTGTTCGACGAGGAACTTGGCGCCGACCAAAGCGCCCTTGGCGAAGATCATCCGGTTCTCGGCGCGGTGCGACAGGATGATCTGCTCGCTGGGGCCGAGGAACTTCACTTCATGTTCGCCGGCGACGGTTCCGCCGCGAAGCGCCGCGAAGCCGATCGAGCCTTCTTCGCGCTGGTGGGGATGCTCACTGGTGCGGCCGAAGTGGGCCACTTCAGGCAGCGTCTTGCCGCGGCCCCGGGCGGCGGCGGCTCCCAGCACGAGGGCGGTTCCCGATGGCGCGTCGAGCTTTTTGCGGTGATGGGTCTCGACGATCTCGATGTCCCAATCCGGCCCGAGCACTTCCGCGGCGCGCGCGACCAACTCGGCGAGGAGGGTGATCCCGAGCGCGGTGTTGGCGGCGCGGAGGACCGCCACCGACTTCGCCGCTTCTTCGATTGCGTCGGTGTGCTCGTCCTTCAGGCCCGTGGTTCCCACCAGGATGGGGACGTTCGCGGAGATCGCGCGGTCGAGGCTGGTTCGGAGCGCGTCGGGCACGGAGAAATCGACGAGGACGTCAGCGTGGTCCTGGTCGATCGCGAAGCGGCCATCGTCGGCCACAGCTCTCGTGATGGCTTTGCCCATCCGGCCGTCCGGCGCGATGAGGCTGATGCGGATCGGCTGGTCTTTGTCGCGCATCGCTATTTCATGGCGAAAGGCGGAGCGAGGCGCAATCGCGGCTCGCCCCCTCGTCACTCGAAGCCCTCCCCCTCGATGGGGGAGGGTTGGGTGGGGGTGAGGCTGGCCAACGCTTCGGCGATGACCGAATGAACTCCGTCGGCATTGCCGAGAATGTCGTGATTCCAGAAGCGAAGGACACGATAGCCTTCAGCTCCGAGAAGGCGATTGCGTTCGGCGTCCACGTCATTGTCATGTTGGCCGCCGTCACATTCGATGACGACCCGAGCGCGGTGGCTTGCGAAGTCTACGATATAGCGGCGCAAAGGCACCTGCCGCCGAAAGCGGGCGTCGGGAAAGGCTTGTCGCAACAGCCTCCACATGACCTGTTCCGCCCGTGTTGAGTTGCGGCGGAGCGCGCGGGCGCGTTCGGTCGAGCCAATGGCTGGACGATACCTCATGCGGTCAACTTATGCCGGACTTCACCCCACCCCAACCCCTCCCCATCAAGGGGAGGGGCTTAGTGGGGCAATCTGCCAAACCTTGGTGCGGCGCTAGTCGCTTCCGGCCCCGGGAAACGGCGCAATCGCAGTTTTCCGCCGTTGGCACGCTTCTTGTTTAGTTGAGCGGGCCCACCAGATGGGGGCGCAAAAGGGAATAACAGGGAATGAAACGAACCACCGCATCGCACCGGAGCGAGACTCGCAAGCTCTTCGGAGTCATGGCGGTCACCACCGCACTGACCTTCGCGACGCTCACGACGGGCTATCAGATGCTCTTCACCCACAGCGTGTTCGCATGATTGGCGCAAACCGAAGGGCGAAAGCGCAGCCGGAGATCAGGATTGCTCCCCTGGAAAGATTGAAGCGGTTTGCCGCCAGCGCCTGGGCCATATCGTTCGTCAGTTTCGCGGTGACAGCGGTCGTTCTCCGGTCGCCGGGGCTCTCCCTCGTTTGAGGACTGACGGCTAGGCTTTGAGCCGCTCGCGCAACGCCAGCGCCGCAGAGGGGGCGCGAACCTTGGCGCCGTTGATCATGAAGATGTAGGCGTCTCCCTTCGCCTGCCACTTGCGGGCGCGGTCGGCGAAGCGGTCGAGCGTGGCGTCGTCGTAACCCGTCTCGATCTCCTCCTTCATCCGCTGCAGACGCGCGTAAGCGAAATCGGCGGTGTCGGCTTCGATCAGCGGGTAATCGTCGCTGTCCTCGTGGACGATCGCGATGTTGCGCGCCCGGCAGAGGTCGAAGAACTTTTCTTCGTTGAAGCTGGCGTGGCGCGGCTCGATTGCGTGGCGGAGCTTGATGCCGTCGAGCTCCTCCGGGAGCAGGTCGATGAAGCCGGCGATGTCGTCCGCGTCGAAGCGGCGGTAGTGCGTGAACTGCCACAGGATCGGGCCGAGCTTCGGGCCGAGGCAGGCGAAGCCTTGGGCGAAGAAATTGCCGATGCCTTCCGCGCCTTCGCTGAGCTTCGAGCGCATGATGCAGAAGCGCGAGCCCTTGATGGCGAACTGGAAGCCGTCGGGCGCGACCTTCTCCCACGTTTCCCAGCTCTTCGGTTTCTGGCGGCCGTAGAAAGTGGCGTTGATCTCGATCGCGCTCATCGCCTGAGTCGCGAATTCGCACTCTTTGACCTGGGGTAGCTTGTCGGGATAGAAGACGCCGCGCCACGGCGCGTAGGTCCAGCCGCCGATACCGATGCGGATCTTGCCGTCAGCCATCCATCCGCCCTTAGCGGATTAGCGCAATCTGGGGAGTCCCATTGCTGCGCGCAGCGGCGCGGGTGGAGATGAAGCCTTCGAGCGGCGTGCCGTCATCGTCCTTGATGAGCCAGCGATGCGCGACGAACGTCGGCTGGAGCACCTGCTGGCCTTCGGTCAGCTGCGCGTAGGGCCGCTCCGTCCCGTCGAACGCGACCCAGAAGATGCGCACGGGGCGATTGCGGACGTTGATGAACAGGATCTGCGACGGCGCATTCGGGCTGAAATATGGGTGTCCGACCACCGCGTCGGCCGGGACCGAGTCAATCTCCTGAGCGAATGCGGAGGTACTGGACATCAGGAGCATGCAAGGAAGTACTCGGCGCAACATGGCCATTCTCCTCGAGCCTTGGATGAGCTGTTGTTCAACGTTCCGCCGCAAAAGGGAAGGCGGTAAGGCCTGATCATGCCTGACATTCGCAACATCGTCATCCTGACCGGCGCCGGGATTTCGGCCGAGAGCGGGCTCGCGACCTTTCGCGGGCCGGACGGGCTGTGGGAAGGGCATCGCGTCGAAAGTATCTGAACAGTTCGGCACCCCTGTCACAGGACTGAAACATTCCGATGTGCAAGGGTGTCAGATGAAGGTTCACGGATACCGTCGCTGGTCGGACCAGCACCAGTCGAGGGGCTCATCTCTAAGCCGTCAAACAGGCGACATCGAAGCGTTCGCCCGTGAGCTTGGGTGGAACATCGTCGAGTGGATCACTGAGGATGGAGTTAGCGCCTCGACCGGGGCCAACCTCGAAAAGGGGCAGCTTGGTCGTTTCGAGAAGCGGGTGCGCGCTGAGGAGTTCGCTGACTCCGAACACTGTCTCATGGTTGAGCGCATGGACAGGCTACTCAGGCTCAATGAGTTCGACGCCATCCGGTGGTTCGGTGACATGGTGGAATGTGGCCTGACCATCGCCTTGGCTGACAAGAAGATGGTCGTTGACCGTCATAGCATCAGAAATCAGACGGCTCAGCTTCGTCAGATCATAGACGACATGAAGGCCGCTCGTGACTACACCGACTTGCTTGGCACTCGTGTCCGGGCTGCGTGGCAGACCATGCGCGACGGGAAGAAGATAATGGCTGAGCGCGATGGTGTGGTTGGCGGGTTGACCATCGTGGGTGACCGTCAGGATGTGACCCGCATCGAAGTGCTTCGTGGCAAGCGCACCGACTCGTATTGGGTTAACTCTTTCGCTGAGGCCCTTAGCGTGGGTGATGAGATCACTGACGGTCAGGAGCTTGGAACGCTGTGCCAGAAAGTTCACGCTGAGAGCACATGCCCTGCTTGGCTTGAGATCATCGAGAACCGCACGGCCTTCCGGATACGTCCGGACATTTGCGCGATCATCGAGACCATCTTCTTCCTCTACGTCAACACGGCGCTGGGTGCCCGTGGTCTGGCGAAGCTCTTGAATGGGTGGAGCGCTGAACTTCACGGCTTCCTTGGTCCCGACCCTTTCGCACAATACCGCTTCAACGGTGCCGTTCCCGTGCTGCGTGACGGGCGCTGCTGGCATGGCTCGACCATCAAGGCGTTGCTGAAGAACCGCGCTGTGCTCGGTGAATACGAGTATGCCGTAAAGCGGCAGAAGAACGGTGTGGTCGTTGCTGACTACTTTCCACAGATTATCCCTGACGCGCTCTTTCAGGCTGCGAACGACAGGAAGCTGACGAAGATCAAGTCGAACCGGAGCCGCACCAGCGCGGTGCGCAACCTGTTCAGCGACGTTGGCCGCTGCTTCAAGTGTGACAGCAAGTTGACCTTCGTCACGAAGCGTAAGCGTGCTGACGGGCGCTTCGATTCCTATGCCTACTGTTCGAACGCCTATCTTAATCAAGGCTGCGCAGAGAAGAACGGCATCCGAATGATCGCCGTCGAAGACACCGTTCTCGACAACCTGCTTGAGCTTGCGATGGACGACGAGCACTTCATCGACGAGCAAAACCTCCCTGAACTTCGCCGCGAGGTCGCTGAGAAGCGACGGGTGGCGGACGATCTTCAACGCCAGATTGCAACGCTCATGGCGCTTATCAGAGACCCGTCCTTCAAGCGGACTGCCGCCTTTGATGTGCCGCTACGCACGGCCATGCTGGAAGAAGAAGCTGCTCAGGAAGCGCTCAAAGCCGCCTCTGAGCGGCTTTCAGAAGCTCAAGGCTCCGTGACACCGCAGGAGCACGTTAAGCGCGTCAGCGCCATTAGAGCGGATTTGTGGTGCGCTGACGAAGCCAAGGGTCAGGCGGCGAGGCTCAAGGTCAAGATGGCGCTAAACGATCTCGTGGAAGTCTTCTACGTGAGTGCTGAGCACCGTCAGGCTGTGGTCGTGTTAAAACGTGCGGTCAGGCATATGGTCCTCGACTGGCGCGGGAAGCTCACGTCCGACGTGAAAATCTGGCGCACGGAGCCCGCTGACAGAGACCCTCCAGCCGTTCGCGCGTATTTCGAGCGCATGGCTCAGAGCAAAGCCGCGTAGGCGGTCACGGCACGCTCAGCTTCACGTATCGACCACCGGTTTTTCCGCAGCGGCACGTCAGCCGCTTCAGATCAGCAAGTGTCTTCGGCTTCGGCTCCATCGCTTCGGACAGCGCCAGCAAGTCCAGTGGGCCGGTTGCTACTTCACACTCGGTGCAGACCAGTTCGACGGTGATCTCGTCAGCAACCGCATCGGCAATGGTGAACGGCCAAATCCGATCAGGGGGCACATCGGTCCTCGTCACTTCCATCGTTGTTGCGCCCCGATGCTCCTTCCACTGGTTCGTAAGTCTGTAGCCCTGCGCGATTAGCCGATTTGCGTGGTTTGTTTCAGATACGAGCGATTGGAGATGCGTTGCTACCCGCTCGACTACCTCGAACCTTGGGCATGATCCCTTTCGCCAAATCTGCACCACCCGCTTATCCGTGAGCTTGCGGGGACGCCGAGCATATTCCTCGGCGTAGCTGAATCTCCGAACAACTCGCGACGGGAAGTCGCGCGTTTGCCCGACGTAGAAAATGGCTCCGTCAGCGCTACCGAGGGGATCGCGCTCGGTCGGATCGCGCATAATGTAAGTGACCCACTCATCCTTCCTCGCCATCTCGCGAGTGCGAGCGATCTCCTCCTGCACCCGCCGCCTGATGTCGCGATTTGGATGATAACGCTGACCCATTGTCCCACCCGATGACTTCCAAGGATTCGCAATGAATTGCCGCTCACGGCTATAACCGATGTATGGAAAAAGCGTCAGTCTTGGGAGCGGAGGAACCTCAACCGACAAGCGCGGAGGCGGTGGCGCTTTCGTCCATCGTCACGTGGTCCGAATCGTGCCCGGATTGGCAGCGGGATGCGCTTCGGCGGATTGCTTTGAACGATAAGCTTGAGACGAGCGACATCGACGAACTCGTGGCGATCTGCAAAGGGGCCGCAGAGGGGCAGCCCATCACAGCAGACCATATCCGTGATCCGGCTGCCGGATCGGCGGCGGTCACTCTCTCCGCTCTGCACGGCGCTCGCCACGTGAACGCCATCGTGCCGAACGAACGCCTGCCCTTCAACAAAGTCGGGGTCACAGTCGTTTACGGGGACAATGGAGCCGGAAAAACCGGCTACGCTCGCGTTCTCAAGAAAGTTTGCCGCGCGCGCTCGATGGGCAAGGACGAGGCGATCCTCACCAACATCTACGAGACGAACCCCGGCACTCCCACCGCTGAAATCGACTTCAGCCTGAACGGCCAGAAAAGGACCGCGACGTGGAAGCTTGGACAACCGAGCGATCCGCTGCTCTCCGCCGTCAGCGTCTTCGATTCACGAACGGCGAACGTGCACGTCAACCAAACGAACGATGTCGCCTACACCCCGCTGCCCCTAAAAATTCTCGCCGCGCTGGCGCAGGCGTGTCAGGACGTGAAAGGCAAACTGTCCGCCGAGATCGACGCGCTTCAGAAACAAACCCCGGTGGCCCTCACGTTCCCCACCTGCAAAGCGGGAACGGCGGTCGGGAAACTCATTGAGGGGCTTGGACAGAGAACCAACCCTGCCGACGTGGAGACCTTGGCAACGCTGACCGAAGCCGAGCGGGCGCACCTCGATCAACTCAATAGCGATCTCGCCGCGAACCCTGCGAAAACTGCGTCGCGTCATCTTGCGCTGAAAGCGAAGATCGACGGTTTCGTTGGCCGACTGGAGGCGCTCGCCTCCATCGTCGAGGACAACTCCGCAGAATCACTGCGAGGCTTGGCGGCTCAGGCCGATGTTGCCCGCACCGCTGCAATGGCGGCTTCAACGGCACTCTTTGCGGATGAGCCGCTGCCGAACATCGGCTCCGATGTCTGGCGGGCGTTGTGGGAAGCGGCTCGGAGATACTCCGAGGCTGAAGCCTACATTGGCCGACCGTTTCCGGTCATTGAGGAAGCCGTTTGCGTCCTCTGCCAGCAGAATCTGAACCCGCAGGCCGCAGAGAGGATGGGCCGCTTCGAGGCTTTCGTAAGAGACGACAGTAAGCAGAAGGAAGCTGAAGCGGTCGCCGCATATAAAGGTGCGCTTGAGGATTTCGAGGCGAAGGGTCTCTCGCGCAGTGAAATTCGTGGGATGGTGACCTGCCTGCGCGACGAGCTTGGCAGTGATGAACTCGCGAAAAAGGTTCGGCGCGCGACAATTCTGATGATGCGGCGGCACCACCGGATTCTGCGCCATCACGCCGAAGAACGACCCCTCGCATATCCGCCTGCCGAGCCCGCGCCACTCGCTGCTCTTCGCGACAGTGCCGACGATCTCGCCACACGTGCTGACGGTCTGATTGCAGAAGCGGACTCGGACGCGCGTGTGAAGCTCATCGCCGAGCGGGACGAACTATCCGACCGGCTTTGGCTGCTCGGCATGAAAGCGGACGTGTTGGCTGAGATCGAGCGCCGCAAGGAAATCGACGCTCTTGAGAGCGCCTGCAAGGACACCGCGAGCAACAGGATAACGTCGAAGAGCACCGAGATCGCGCAGCAGGTCGTTACCGACGCTCTTCGTGCGCAGTTCGCGAAGGAGGTCGCGAGACTGGACATTGGCATGCTCGCCATCGAGCTAAAACAGGAACGCAGCAACTTCGGGGTGCCGAAGTTCAAGGTTGCGCTTACCCGCAAACCCACCGCTCATGTCGGTGAGGTCTTCTCGGAAGGCGAGCAGCGCTGCGTCGCATTGGCGGCGTTCTTGGCTGAGTTGGCGACGGCAGACGGCAAGTCAGGGATCGTGTTCGATGACCCAGTTTCATCGCTCGACCACGGCCATCGAGAGGCAATTGCCAAACGGCTCGCGGAGGAAGGCCAGCACCGTCAAATTATTGTCTTCACTCATGACCTCGCGTTCCTGTTCCTGCTGGATGAGGCTTGTCGCGACCAGAATCCACCGACCCAGATCGCGGTGCGCTCGGTTAGCAAGGGCGAGAATTATGCCGGTTACGTGAACGACAATCCGCCAATGAAGGCGCAAGTTATCGGCAAGTGGATCGAAGCTATGCAGAACAGACTCGATAACGAGAGGGTGCTTCATGAGCGCGGCGATCAAGGCGCATGGGAAACCAGTGTGCGCAGCCTGCAAGAGCAGCTTCGAACGACATGGGAGCGAGCCGTCGAAGAGGCCGTGGGTCATGTCGTTAAGCGGCTTGGGAACAAGGTCTCGACGGGGGGACTGGCAAAGCTGACAGCCATCACGCTCGATGACTGCAAGTCGATGCGTGCCGCGTTTGGACGCTGCTCGGAGCTTCTACATAGCGAAGCAGTGGGGTTGAATAAGCCGTTGCCGCATCCGGATAAGATTCAAGCTGAGATAACGGTGCTGAAAGAATGGGTGGAATCCGTGCGGCAGCGGCAGAACGCCATCAAGACCGTTTGAGTCGATGGCGGGGAAGTGCCGTCACTTCTCGTTCGCCAGTTTCCAGAGACCCCATATATGTGCTCGGAACTCAGGCGAGAGCTTGCCTTTTTCGATCTCCGTTAAGGCGAGCCATTCCTCGATATCCGCGCGCGTCGAGCCACGAAAACGCTGTGTCAGCGTCCAGCGCTTCACCTCTTCAGCCGACCAATAAGACTTCGATCCACGGCGCTCGTGAGCGGTTGGAAAGCCTGATTCTTCAATTCGCCGATACAACGTCGCCCGCGACCATTTGAACATTTTCAGGATGTCTGCGGTCGATAGCATGAGACAGGTAAGTATCTGCTATCTCGACGTTCTCAAAATAAAACTCGACGAATGGTTGACGCGTGAGAGCCTCCTCTCATGTTGTCACCGCGCGCAGATGTTCGTCAGGGATCGGGCTTCCGCCTCATCCACGGCGACTGTCTGTCGAGGATGCGCGACATCGAAGCTGGCTCCGTTCAACTCGTCATTGCTGACCTCCCTTACGGCAACGGCAAAACCGGCTGCCATTGGGATGTTCAAATCGATCTTCAGAGGTTCTGGCGCGAGGTGCGGCGCGTCCTCAAACCGCTTGGAACGATAGTCGCATTCGGCGCTCAGCCTTTCACTACGGATTTGGTTAGCTCGAACCGCGACTGGTTCCGCTACTCGCTTGTCTGGAAGAAATCCCGACCGACCGGCTTCCCGCAGTCTGGTTGCCGCCCGCTCGCGGAGCACGAAGACATCCTCGTATTCTGCGCTGGGAATTTCGCCTCCGGGGACCACAACGCGCCGACCCGTGGCATTTACAATCCGCAGGGCCTCGTTGAACTGGAGAGGCCACTTGTGCGGAAGTCGGAACACCGTGTCCGGTTTCTCAGCCGCACTGTGTTCAAGGGCACGACCCAAACGCATACAAACTTCCCGCGCTCGGTTTTGGAGTTCAAGAGCGTGCACAGGCCGCTGCACCCGACCGAGAAGCCAGTGTCTTTGCTGGGGTATCTAATCCGCACTTACAGCAATCCCCGGCGATCTCGTTCTCGACCCCACGGCAGGCAGCGGCTCAACCGGAGAGGCTGCACTTTTCGAAGGACGCGAGTTCGCCGGATTCGAAAAGGACGAATTGTTCTTCAACTTGGCGGCGAACCGACTGTCGGCGGTAGCAGCGCAACATCGTGACGATGAGCCCGGACATTCTGTATCGAAATCGACCGAATGCGATACACCTTCCGATGGCGTATCGAAAAATACCTTGCAATCTGTTTCGATACAGGTAGAAAAGGGATACACGTTTTCGATACAGGAGCCGCAGGCAATGGCCCGCACGTTCGCATACTGCCGCGTCAGCACGAGTGACCAAACGACGGACAATCAAGTCCACGAAATTGAAGCGGCAGGCTTCAAGGTCGAGCCTAAGCGAGTCATCGCTGAAACGATCTCAGGCTCGGTGCCTGCGATGCAGCGCAAGGGCTTTGCCAAGCTCATCGACCGGCTTGAGAACGGCGACATTTTGATCGTCACCAAACTCGACCGCTTGGGCCGGAATGCGATGGACGTGCGCGCGACGGTCGAGTTGCTCGCGGCTGCGGGCGTCCGGGTGCACTGCCTCGCTCTTGGAGGTGTGGATTTAACGAGTGCGGCGGGCAAAATGACGATGGGCGTGCTCACCGCCGTTGCCGAATTTGAGCGCGACCTGCTGATCGAAAGGACTCAGGCAGGATTGATGCGCGTGAAGGCTGAAGGAAAGAAGACGCTGGGACGGCCTGCGTCGCTTTCGGCAGCCCAACAAGTCGCGATCCGCGAGAGCCGCGCAAAGGGCGCATCGCTGGGCTCGCTGGCGAAGCAATACGGCGTTAGCCGCGCGGCCATCCAGCGCGTCGAGAAGCGGGCATGACAGCCGCCTGACGTTTCGACATCTCTCGAATTATTCTTGACGGACATCTTTCGTCGAGAATATTTCGACGATTATCGAAACATTGGTGAGTCGTCATGGAATCAAAAACCGCCGTCGAGGCTCTAAGCTCTCTCGCTCAAGAGCACCGGCTCGCGCTGTTCCGTCTTCTCGTCCAAGCCGGTGAGGAGGGGATGGCAGCAGGGGCCATCGCTGACGCACTCGGCGTTCCGAACTCGTCCCTTTCGTTCCACCTCGCCCATCTCAGTCGAGCTTGCCTCGTAGAGCAGGAGAGGCAGGGGCGCTCGATCATTTATCGCGCGAACTACGCGAAGATGAACGCCCTCGTCGGCTACCTGATGGAGAACTGCTGCGGCGGCGCTGCGTGCGCTGCTGATGAGGGGTGCGGCGCGGAACAAAACGCACCAACACGGAGGAAGTCAGCATGAAGCGTATGCACGTTCATGTCGGGGTGGAGAACCTCGATCAATCGATCCAGTTCTACTCCACGTTGTTCGGCAGCGAGCCCACCGTGCTCAAGTCCGACTACGCGAAGTGGATGCTGGACGACCCGCGCGTCAACTTTGCCATCTCGTCTGGGAATCACGCCCGCAACGGCATCGAACATCTCGGCATTCAGGTCGAGAGCACGGACGAGCTTGCCGAGGTCTATGGGCGGCTGAAGGCGGCAGATCGCCCCGTGCTCGAAGAGGGCGCGACCACATGCTGCTATGCGAAGAGCGAGAAGTCTTGGATCGCCGATCCTGACGGCGTTGTGTGGGAAGCCTTCTTCACGAACGGCGAGGCCACGACTTACGGCGATAGTCCGACGCTCAGCGCGCTTTCCGACAATGCGTCGGGTGATGCTTGCTGCGCGCCTGCGATGCCAGCGGCACAACCGCCCGTCGCCTGCTGCCGGTAAGTCATGCCGGGGGATGTCAGGAACGTGCTGTTCCTCTGCACGGGGAACTCAGCGCGATCGATCCTTGCTGAGGCACTGCTGAATCACGAGGGCGCGGGCCGGTTCCGCGCCTTCTCTGCTGGCAGCAAGCCCAAAGGTGAGCCGCATCCAGCCGCGCTTGAGCTACTGCGCAGCGTCGGCATTGCCACTGAGGGGCTTCGGTCGAAAAGCTGGGAGGAGTTTGCGGCAGGGGACGCGCCGCCGATGGATGTGATCGTGACGGTTTGCGACAGCGCGGCTGGCGAGACCTGTCCGATCTGGCCGGGACATCCTGTCACGGCGCATTGGGGCATTAAAGACCCCGCTGCTGTTGAAGGCGACGGGCAACGGGCCGCTTTCGAGCGGGCGCTGCGCTACTTGCAGAGCCGCATCCGGCTGCTCCTAAGCCTGCCGTTGGACGAACTCGGTCAGCAGGCAGCGCGAGACCGCATTCGTGAGATCGGCAGGCTTGATGACGGCGGCAGCACCCGTGGCTGAGGCCTCGTTGTCTCGCAGGGTTGCCGCCGAAGCGCTCGGCTCATTCTTCCTCTTCGCTACGGTCATTGGCTCCGGTGTGATGGCCGAAGCGCTCGCGGGCGGGAACGTCGCAATTGCGTTGCTCGGAAACACGTTGGCGACCGGCGCGATGTTGGTCGTGCTGATTACGATGTTCGGGCCGATCTCCGGGGCGCACATGAACCCTGCTGTGAGCCTCGTGAGCGCGGTGCGAGGCGAACTGCCGTGGAGGGACACCTCGCTCTATATCGTTGCTCAGATCGCGGCTGGTGCGCTTGGAGCGTGGGTTGTGCACCTCATGTTCGACCTGCCGATCCTCCAGTTCTCGACGAAGGCGCGCGCAGGCGTTGGGCAGTGGACAGGCGAACTGGTGGCCACATTCGGCTTGATCCTGACGATCATCGGCACCGTCCGACATCGGCAGGCTTGGGTGCCGGTGAGCGTCGGGCTCTACATCACCGCTGCTTACTGGTTCACCTCGTCCACCAGCTTCGCCAATCCTGCGATCACGATAGTTCGGAGTTTGAGCAACAGCTTCGCTGGTATCGCTCCACACGACGTTCCTATGTTCGTGATGGCACAGTTGGTTGGTGCTGGTTTGGGTGCGGTGGTTGCTTCGATCATCTTCCCCAAAGCTCATCGAGAAGAGCAATAGTCCACTTTACGCGCGGCCCTGTGGGACGCACGGCAATGATTGGTGATGTCGGCATTGGGATGACCGTTATTGGCATCAACAGCCGGTCGCCCACAATGGCGTTGGTCTCCTCGGCTTATGCGCAGCAAGCCGAGGAGGTGTTCAGCGGATCGGGTGAAACTGGCTCGCCCAGACCATCCTGTCCGCTTCCGAGTTCTTCCCCTGACCCTTCAGGATGTAACCGGTGAACTCGTCGTTGCTGCCAGCGGCGTTCAGCAGCTTCACGTCGTATGAGCCTTTCGGCACCACCCAATCCCACAGGCCGCTGCGCTTGCGCGGAAACAGCTTCAGGTATTGGAACCAGCTTCCCTGTGGGGGCCACCAGATCGAGTGCGCATGCACGTTATGCGTGCCCACGCCCTCAAAGACGAACAAGGCTTCCAGCCTCTTCTTCGAAGGGTAACGGTGGTAACGCGAGCCCAGCAGCCTTTCGTCGGCCATGCCAACGAACCGCCCGATGTCTGCCGTGCACCTCTCGACGCTGCGCCGCTGGTTCCAGCTAATAGTCACGGCCATAGCGGGGCCGCGCCGTTGATCGATGAACTTCATCCACGCGGCTTTGTGCTGCTGCTGGCTGTCCCAGTAAGTCTGCTCAGGTAGGTTCGAGGGCATGGCCAACTTTAACACGGCTGCGGGTCGATTCTCATTATCCGCGAGGGGGTGTGCTCAGCTTCATCTGTGCGTCGCGCTGCTGGTCGTTGGCGGCGCTCAAAGCGTTCTGATATCGCTCACCCGCAGCGCGCCGCTTGCTGGGTGAATCGCCCGCCGAGTGCATCTGGTCTTGATATCGCCTGCCCGCGTCGCTCCGCTTACGCTGCGCGTTGTTCATCTTCTCTCGCGCCTTCAGCTTACGCTGAGCTTCCTTCGCCGCCTTCTCGGCTGGGTTAGCCGTTTCCACTATTTCGAACCATCTCATCGCCTATTTAGAAGGCCGTGGTCCTGCGCGGTTTTTAGAGCACCTTCTTCAGATACTGGAGGGCGGGTTCACCGGAATTTTCGTCAGTGATCGGCTTGGGGCCACCACCGATGACCCGTTCGGCGACTTTCTGGGAAGCGATATTTCTGACCCCGACGACTGCCTCAAGGTAAAAGGATTCGACGCCGTTTCGCTTCATCCCTGCCGTGAACTCGTCGATGGCAGCTTGTGTGGTCGAGGTCGCCAGCCCCCGTTTCCTCAGATGCTGCGGCACCGCGTAGCCGACTTGGAACACCGGCAACCCATCCTCGTCCATAGGCCCAGCATCGGAGATCAACGTTATTGCGCGGACTGTCGTCCCGTTTGTCTTGGCATAGGTCAGACGCCAATTCTTCCCGTCTGGAACGTCCATGTGGATCAGCAAATCCGAATGGATTTGACCCCGGCGCATCTCAAGCTCGCCGCGTTGAAAAGCTGGCTCGAAGCTCTTGAGAGCATCCATCGGATTAACGACCGTGGCCATTTCCTTGTTCTTCCCCTTAAACGTCGAGCAGAGATAGGCGGGGCGTGAACGCGATCAACCGTGGCCAACCCGTCCGCAACACCGTGATCCTCACGAGTGCGGATATCTCCGCTGAGAGCGGGTTGCCCACCTTTCGAACGGTGAATGGACACGCTGGTTGGGATGGCGGCCTAACTGTTTACCCACTTGCGAATGCCTGATGTCCGCTGTGACCCAAAGCGGACTTTAAGAGGCGGAGCAGCAACCTTTCGCACCAGTCGCTCTGGCCTCTTGTATCGGCGGACATGGAACGTCGCCGTAGGAGCAGAAGACGCAGCAGTCGCCTTTGTGCGGCTTTAGCACCGAGCCACAATGGGAGCAGTCGTAGAAATATTGGCATGCGTCGGTCGGCATTGTCTCCGTGGAGACGCCGCCGCATTGCGGGCAGGTTAGAGTTGATTGAAGTTCTGCCATGTGTCTCAGCTTTCCGCGACAGTCGGCGCAGGTCGTGCGCCTTGTCGCCATTTCAAGTCCCAGATCGCAACTGCGACCATGAGCACTAAGCCGGGATAGAGCAGCCATTCTGTCGCCATGCCATAGTTCGCCATCAGCAGTGCTGCTGCCAAGACGAGCAAGGGTCCGACTATTCCGAGGAGCATCCGCACCCAGCCGTGGCTGCGTCCGCCGATTACGTTTGCAGTCAAGGCGATAAGGGCGAAGAGCGGGAGCACGTAATGGATTGAAATGCCCTCGAACTGGCTGAGAAAGCCTAATCCGAGCGCGGAAGCGAGACTTGCCAGCGCGGGAAAGCAGGCAGTGCAACTCATTGCCGCGACGAAAGCACCCATAGTGCTGGTGCTGCCCGCAACGCGTGTGCCTTGGGTGGACATGCTGGTGGACTTTTCCTTCTTTTCGTGCCGAGGAGCGTGCCAGCCTTTCAATCGGACACCCTTCGTAACCATACCGCAATTAGCTTGCCCCAGCGTCGAAAGCTAATGGCAGCTTCCCACCATGGCGGACATCACGCGAGGGTCGTAAGTCAGCCGCAATGGCCGACATTCGAAACATTGTTATCCTGACAGGTGCGGGAGTCTCGCAGGAGTCGGGCCTCCCAACTTTCCGAACGATGGCGAACGGAGAGATGGGTTGGGACACAGGCCTAACTGTTCACCCACTTGAGGACGTGTGCACACCCGAGGCTTACGCGCGCGATCCGGCGCTGGTGCATGCGTTCTATGACGCGCGGCGGGCGAAGCTTGGGACTGTCGAGCCCAATGCTGCGCATCGGGCCCTGGCGCGGCTCGACGCGGAATGGCCGGGCGAGCTGCTGCTGGTGACACAGAACGTGGACGATTTGCACGAGCGCGCTGGATCGAAGCGGCTGCTTCACATGCATGGAGAGCTGACGAGCGGCTGGTGCCTGGCGTGCGACGAAAGGTTCGGCTGGGCGGGGCCCATGGGTGAGGGAGCGGAGTGTCCGTCCTGTGGGGTTGCGGGGCAGGTGCGCCCCGACATCGTGTGGTTCGGCGAGATGCCTTACGAGATGGAGCGGATCGACGAGGCGCTGCGGGAATGCGACCTGTTCGTGTCGATCGGAACGTCGGGCGCGGTCTATCCGGCGGCGGGTTTCGTGCAGACGGCGCGATATTGCGGGGCGCGGACGTTGGAAATGAACCTCGAGCCGAGTTTGGGCAGTGTGTATTTCGAGGAGAGCCGGGTGGGACGTGCCGGGGAGTTAGTGCCGGCGTGGGTGGAGGAAGTCCTTCAGTCCGCCCATTCCAAGCCGATTTCCTTGTAGAGCCCGCGGTCCTCGTCCCAGCGCGGGTTGACCTTCACGTGGAGGAACAGGTGGACGGGGCGGCCGAGGTGCTCGCCGATCTGCTCGCGGGCGGCGGCGCCGATGGCCTTGAGGCGGCGGCCGCCTTTGCCGATGACGATCGCCTTCTGGCTGTCGCGGGCGACCAGGATCTGCTGTCGGATCGCGGTCGAGCCGTCAGGGCGGTCTTCCCACGTCTCGGTCTCGATCGCGGTGTCGTAGGGCAGTTCCTGGTGGAGCTGGTTGACGAGCTGCTCGCGGGTGAGCTCGGCGGCGATCATCCGGTCGGTCGCGTCGGACAATTCGTCTTCGGGATAGAGCCACGGGCCTGACGGCATGACGTCAGCAAGCGCCTGCTTGAGGTCGGGCACGCCGTCGCCTTGGGTGGCGCTAATCATGAAGACCTTGTCGGGGTTGAGGCGCTCGGTGAGGTTGGTCGCGAGGGCGAGGAGCTCGGGCTTCTTGACCAGGTCGACCTTGTTGAGCGCGAGGAAGAGCGGCTGCTCGCGCTTCTCGAGACCTTCGAGGACTTCCTCTCTGACGCGTTCGGAGGCGTCGATGACGAGGAGGACGAGGTCGGCGTCCTGCGCGCCGGTCCAGGCGGCGGCGACCATGGCTCGGTCGAGGCGGCGTTTTGGGGCGAAGATGCCCGGCGTATCGACGAGGAGGATTTGCGCCTGATCGTGGATGGCGATGCCCATGATGCGGGCGCGGGTGGTCTGCGCCTTGGGGCTGACAATCGCGACCTTCTGGCCAACGAGGGCATTGGTGAGGGTCGACTTGCCGGCGTTCGGGGCGCCGATGACGGCGACGAAGCCGGCGCTAGTGTCCGTCACTGAAGCCGTTCCAGCAGGGCGGCGGCGGCCGCGGTCTCCGCTTCCTGCTTCGATGAACCCTCGGCGCTGGCTTCACCCAGGCCGGCGACGGAGACCTTGATGACGAACTTGGGATGATGGTGAGCGCCAGTGCGCGACACGACTTCGTAGGTGGGCGGCTTGCGGTCGCGGGCGGCGGCGAGTTCCTGGAGTGCGGACTTGGGATGCTGCGGAGCGCGGCCCTGGCCGGTCAGATATTTCTTCCAGCAGTCCAAGACGAACTGGCTCGCTTTCTCAATCCCGGCGTCGATCAGCAGCGCGCCGATGATCGCCTCGACAACGTCGCCGACGACGTTGTCGCTGTCGTTCGCGCCGTCCGCCCGCGCCTGCTTGCCGACGCGGATGAGGGCGGGGAGGCCGAGGTCGCGACCGACATCGGCGCAGGTCTCGCGCGCGACCAAGGCGTTGTAGCGGCGCGACATCTGTCCTTCGGGCTCATTGGGATAGCGCTCGTACAGTGCCCGGGCGATGACGAGGCCGAGGACGCGGTCGCCGAGGAATTCGAGCCGTTCGTAGCTGTCGGGACCGGTGCTCGAATGGGTGATCGCCCGCTGAAACAGCGTAGCGTCCCTGGGCGAGTGGCCGAGCTTGTCCCGGACGAAGGCGGCAATGTCGCCGCTCACTTCGACTTGTCCGTATATCCGTTGCCGATACGGCTGCCGCGCAGCGCGGTGAACCAAGTCCATGGGAGGAGCCAGGACGCGCTGCCGTCGGTCGACCAGAAGGTGACGGTCGCGCGGCCGACGATGTTCTCGACAGGAAGCATGCCGACGCCGCCTTCTGCCGGGGAGAAGCGGCTGTCGAGGCTGTCGTCGCGATTGTCGCCCATCAGAAACACGGTGTCCTGTGGCACATCGACGGCAGCGAAATCGTCGGCGGGGCCGTTCGGAAGCTGATCGAACGTGACGTAGCTGGGACCGCCCGGCAACGTCTCCCGATATGCGGAATAGAGGCACGACTGAAAGCCGTCGCCAGCCAGGATGGTCGGCGTTGCGCCGGGTGCGCCCTTGCACGGGCTGTTGGGGCTGATGCGGACCGCCACCGGCGGTAATTTCTCGCGCTTAACTTGCTGTCCGTTGAGGTAGAGCGCGCCACCGCGCACTTCGATCACATCGCCCGGCAGCCCGATCACGCGCTTGATGAGGTCGGCATCTTCGGCCGGGTGGTGAAAGACGACGACGTCTCCACGCTTTGGCAAACGGCTGAAGATGCGCCCATCGAATGACGGGATCTGCCACAGGAAGCTGTAGCGGGAGTAGCCGTAGGGCCATTTCGCGACGGCGAGATAGTCGCCGATGTAGAGCGTCGGCTGCATCGAGCCCGACGGAATGTAGAATGGCGCGAAGAGGAAGCAGCGGAGAAACCAGGCCAGGAACGCTAGCGTGAGCACGAAGCGGATCAGGCTCCAGCGCTCCTTGCTCTTGGTTTGTGCGGACGGTTCCTCGATCTCGGTCGGGCTGGTTTCGGCGGGCTCCATGCGGGCCGCTTGTTTCCGCGCAGGCGCGTGAGGTCAAGCCGGGGTGGCATTTGGCGGTCCCGGCACTATGTGCCTCGGCCATGGCAGCCAACACCAAGCAGCCGGCTCTTCCGAAGCTCGACGAGCTGTTCAAGGCCGAGCCCGATCGCCTCAGTCGCCTCAGCTTGGAGGTCGCGGGCCTCTATCTCGACTGGTCGAAGACGCACCTCGATCAAGACCTGATCGCCAGCTCCATCGAGCGTGCGGAGAAGATGGGCTTCGCGAAGGCACGCGAGGCTTTGTTCTCGGGCGCAGTAGTCAATCCAAGCGAGAACCGCCCGGCGACGCATATTGCGGAGCGCGGCAGCGGGGCGCCGGAGGATGTCGATCTCGCAACCGCGCGGCATCAACGGACGCGGGCGCTAGTTGACGCGGTCGAGGCTGGGGCGTTCGGCGACGTCACCGGAATCCTGCACATCGGTATCGGCGGATCGGTGCTTGGGCCGCATTTGCTGGTCGATGCACTCGGGCGCAGGCGCTCGAAGCTCGAGGTTCAGTTCCTGTCGAACATCGACGGGCAGGCGGTCGACGACGCGGTGAAGATGCTCGATCCGGCGACTACGCTCGTGGTGGTCGTGTCGAAGACCTTCACCACCGCCGAGACGCTGGCCAATATGAATGCGGCGCTCGAGTGGCTTCGACACGCTGGTGTCGAGGATCCCGAGGGGCGTCTGATTGCTGTCACGGCGGCGCCTGAAGCGGCGGTGGACGCGGGTATCGATGAGACACGAATCCTCCAGTTCGGCGAGGGCGTCGGCGGGCGCTATTCGCTGTGGAGCGCGGTCGGCGTCTCATTCGCCCTTGCGCTCGGCTGGGGTGCGTTCGAGGAATTGCTCGAAGGCGCGGCGGAGATGGACCGGCATTTTCGCTTTACCGACGGAGCTGCGAACGTCCCGCTACTCGCTGCTTTCGCCGACCGCTTTTACGTCGAGCAAATCGGGTGTCAGACGCGCGGCCTGTTCGCTTATGACGAGCGGCTGAGGCTGCTGCCCTTCTACCTTCAGCAGCTCGAGATGGAATCGGACGGCAAGTCAGTGACGACCGACGGCAAGCCCGCCGGCCATACAGCGCCCGTCACCTGGGGCGGTACCGGGACAGACGCCCAGCATGCTGTCTTCCAGCTTCTCCACCAGGGTACGATCACCATTCCGGTCGAGTTCATTGCGGTCAAAGAGTCCGAGGATAGCCAGGATCCGGAACATCACCGCCAGCTGCTCCTTAACGCCTTCGCGCAGGGCGCGGCCTTGATGCAGGGACGCCAGACCGACGATGCGCAGCGGTCCTATCCAGGCAACCGGCCGAGCACGACGATCCTGCTCGACCGGCTCGACCCGCGAACGCTCGGAGCGCTCATCGCCTTTTACGAGCATCGCACTTTTGCGAATGCGGTGCTGCTCGGCATTAACCCATTCGACCAATTCGGGGTGGAGCTCGGGAAGCAGATTGCGCGTCAGCTGTCCGATGGCGCTGAAGATGACAGCCTGGATGTATCCACCCGCGCCTTGATCGAACGGGCGGGAGTATGAAGCGAGCCCTGATTGCAGCCGCGTTGCTGACGACCGCGTCGGCAGGGTCGGCCGATCCGCTGACCTTCTACAACGGGCGGCTGTTCATCACGGCGAACGTCAACGGTGTGCCGACCGAGGCGTTGCTCGACAGCGGCGCAGAGGGAAGCATCTTCGATCCGACGCTCGCCAAGCAGGCGAATTTCGGTGAGGGCACGCCGCAGACGATCAAGGGTTCGGGCGGATCCGAGGAGGCGCGGATCGTCGAGGGCGTCACCATCCGCACGCTTGGGGTCGACCTTCATCCGGAAGCGGTCGTTGTCCTCGATCTAAAGGATTTGTCCCAGCGGCTAATCAAGCGGCCGACGCAGGCAATCGTTGGCCGGGAATTATTCGACGCCGCGCGGCTGCAAATCGACTTGAATGGCGGAACTATCGCGACCGTGGCGAAGGATAAGACACCGCGTGGGGTGAGGCTGCCGCTGACCGCCCATGCCGGGATCGAAGGCGTTCCGGTTAGGGCCAATGGGCTGGCTGCACAGGCCGAGTTCGACCTCGGCAATGGCTCCAACGTAACGATCTCCCGCGACTTGGCGAAGAAACTGAAGCTGAAGGTTCTCGGCAAGCGCGCCGGCGGCGGGATTGGTGGGGCGATCCAGCGCGACGTCGTCCGGCTGAATTCGTTCGAGATTGCCGGCAAGCGCTTCCGTAACGTCGAGGCGACGATCGACGACCAGCCGAGCCACAATGATCTGAACGTCGGGACGGCGATCCTGAAGAACTTCCTGATCACGACCGATTTCAAGGACCGCGCCGTCTGGCTGCAGCCCCGGTGACTATCGAAACCATGCGCAAGAGTGATTGGAGCGCTGCCGGCGAATGAGCCAGAGCGGCCGCTTCGGAGGTGATGAATGGCTGACTTCGACCTTTTCGTGATTGGCGCCGGATCCGGCGGCGTGCGCGCGGCGCGGATTGCGTCTTCGTACGGTGCGCGCGTGGCGGTGGCCGAGGAGTATAAGGTCGGCGGCACCTGCGTCATTCGTGGGTGCGTCCCGAAGAAGCTGCTCGTTTATGGCGCGCACTTCGCCGAGGATCTGGAAGACGCGGCGATGTTCGGCTGGGACGTGCCGACGAAGCGGTTCGACTGGCCGGTCCTGCGGGACAATGTGCTGGCCGAAGTTGGCAGGCTCGAGGGCGCGTACACCGAGACGCTGACCAACCACCAGGTCGAGATATTCCACGAGCGCGCGGTGCTGACCGGCCCGAATTCGATCCGCCTGGCGAGCGGCAAGGAAGTGACCGCCGACAAGATTTTGATTGCCACAGGGGCGCGGCCGTCGATGCCCGGGATCGAGGGCATCGAACATGCGATCAGCTCGAACGAGGTGTTCCACATCGAGGAGCTACCGAAGCGCATCGTGATCGCGGGCGGCGGTTATATCGCCAACGAATTCGCCGGGATTTTCAACGAGTTCGGAAGCCACGTAAGCTTGGTCAACCGCACCGACACGCTGCTTCGCGGGTACGACCAGCAAATCGTCGACCGGCTGATCCAGATTTCGCTGCGCAAGGGCATCGACTTCCGCTTCAACGCGACCATCGACCGGATCGAAAAGGGCGAGGACGGGAAGCTCCACATCGCCATGACCGGCTGCGACGATATCGAAGCCGACCAGATCCTGTTCGCGACGGGCCGCCAGCCGAACACCGAGGGGCTTGGACTGGATGCGGCGGGCGTCGAGCTTGGCGAGAAAGGGCAGATCAAGGTAGACGCCGACAATCGCACGAACGTCGCGTCGATCTTTGCCGTCGGTGACGTGACCGATCGCGTCCAGTTGACGCCGGTCGCAATCCGCGAGGGCCAGGCGTTCGCCGACACTTTCTTCGGCAAGAAGCCGCACCAGGTCGATTACAATTGCATCCCGTCGGCGGTGTTCAGCCACCCGCCGCTTGCCGGTGTCGGAATGACCGAAGGGCAGGCGCGCAACCGGCTCGGCGCGGTCAAGGTCTATACGTCCGACTTCCGGGCGATGAAGAACGTCTTGGCCGGCCGCAATGAGCGCTCGCTTTACAAGCTGGTGGTCGACGAGGGCACCGAACAGATCGTCGGAATCCACATGATCGGGCCGGACGCGCCCGAGATCCTGCAGGCCGCCGCGATTGCGGTGAAGGCCAAGCTCAAGAAGGCGGATTTCGACGCTACGGTTGCGCTTCACCCGACCATGGCCGAAGAGCTGGTTCTCATGCGCTAACATCGAATCTGGCGGGGGAAATTTGCACGACGCGATCATTATCGGGGCCGGCCATAACGGCCTGACTTGTGCGTATTATCTTGCGAAGCGGGGACTTAAGGCCGCCGTCCTGGAAGCGGCCGGGAATGTCGGTGGGGCCGCCGTGACCGACGAGTTCCTGCCGGGGTTTCGTAACTCGGCGGCGAGCTACACGGTCAGCTTGCTAAACCCGAAGGTCATTCGCGACCTCCAGCTGGAGCGGCACGGACTAAAGGTCGTGCTGCGCAAGACCGACAACTTCCTTCCGGGTGACGGCGATTATCTGCTGAGCGGCCGTAACGGCCTGACCCGCAAGGAAATCGCGCGGCACCACAAGGCCGACGCCGAGGCTTACGACCGTTATCATGCGGAGCTGGAGACGGTGGTCCGGCTGCTGAAGAAGTGGCTGCTCCGCGCGCCGCCGAACGTCGGCAAGACGATGAGCGCGATCCCCAAGCTGCTGACGCTCGGCAAGGACATGGCCGGCTTGTCACTGGCGGAGACACGGATCGTCCATGACTTCGCGGTGCGCAGCGCGTCCGAGATCCTCGAGCGGCACTACAAGGGCGACCTGACCAAGGCCTTATTCGGGTTCGACGGAGTGGTCGGCAACTTCGCGTCGCCGGAGGCGCCGGGCACGGGTTACGTGCTGCTGCACCATTTGTTCGGCGAGGCCGCGGGCGTTCCGGGCGCGTGGGGGCATGCGATCGGCGGGATGGGGTCGATCACGCAGGCGATGGCTCGAGCTTGCCGCGAGGCCGGCGTCGATATCGTGCTCAATACGCCGGTCGAGGAAATCATCGTGTCGGGCGGGCGTGCAGCGGGCGTCGTTGCCGGCGGCAAGGCATGGCAGGCGAAGTCGGTCGTCGCAGGCGTCAATCCCAAGCTGCTGTTCGACCGGCTGATCCCGCAGGGTACGGTCGATGACGATGTCGCGGCGCGCATGCACGGCTGGAAGTGCGAGAGCGCGACCTTCCGGATGAACGTCGCGCTGTCGGAGTTGCCCAAGTTCACGGTGTTGCCGAAGAAGGGTAATCATTTGACGGCCGGCATCATCATGGCGCCGAGCCTGGATTACATGCACCAGGCCTATCTGGACGCGGCGGTGAACGGGTGGGCGAAGAAGCCGATCATCGAGATGCTGATCCCCTCGACGCTCGACCCCAGCCTGGCGCCCAAGGGCAAGCATGTCGCGAGCCTGTTCTGCCAGCACTTCCGCTATGACCTCGGGCCGGGGCGGAGCTGGGACAAGGAGCGCGAGGCGGCGGCGGACCAGATCATCGCAACGGTGGACAGCCACGCGCCGGGCTTCGCCAAGTCGGTGCTTGGGCGGCAGATTCATTCGCCTCTCGACCTTGAGCGGCGCTTCGGATTGATCGGCGGCGACATCTTTCACGGCAAGATGGGACTGGATCAGCTGTTCAGCTCGCGGCCGATGATTGGAGCGGCGGACTACAGGATGCCTCTGCGAGGCCTGTACCTGTGCGGGTCGGGCGCGCATCCGGGTGGCGGCGTGACCGGCGCCCCGGGGCATAATGCGGCGCAGGCGATCCTCGCCGACCGGCGGCCGTGGAAGCGGTCGCATTGAGGCCACTCGACGGGATCAAGGTCCTCGACCTCAGCCGCGTGCTGGCGGGACCGTGGTGCACGCAATTGCTCGCCGACCTCGGCGCCGAGGTGATCAAGGTCGAGCGGCCGGGGGCGGGGGATGACACCCGCCACTGGGGGCCGCCGTGGCATGGCGACGGCGATAAGCGCGTCGCGGCTTATTTCCTGAGCTGCAATCGGGGCAAGAAGTCGGCGGCGATCGATTTCGGGCGGGCTGAGGGCGCGGGGCTGGTGCGCAAGCTCGCGGCTGACGCGGATATCGTGATCGAGAATTTCAAGGTCGGCGGGCTGGAGAAGTTCGGGCTCGACGCGAAGTCGCTGCGGGCGGCCAACCCGCGGCTGATCTACGCATCGATCACCGGCTTTGGGCAGGACGGACCCTACGCCGACCGCGCCGGATACGATTATATCATTCAGGGCATGGGCGGGCTGATGAGTATCACCGGCCAGCCCGATGGAGCGCCGGGCGGCGGGCCGATGCGAGTGGGGGTCGCGGTCGTCGACCTGTTCACGGGGCTGAATACCTGCGTCGCGATCCTTGCGGCGCTTTATCAGCGCGAGAAGACGGGCGAGGGGGCGCATATCGATATGGCTTTGTTCGATACGCAGCTCGCGATGCTCGCGAACCAGGCGTCGAATGCGCTTATCTCAGGCAACGACCCGCCGCGGCAGGGCAATACGCATCCCAATATCGTGCCGTACCAGCCGTTCGAGGCAGCGGATCAGCCGATCATCATCGCGGTGGGGAACGACAGGCAGTTCGCCCGGCTGGCGGAGATTTGCGGCCATCCGGAATGGACGAGTGACCAGCGTTTCTCCTCGAATGCTGTGCGCGTCGCCAATCGCGAGGAGATGGTGCGGCTGGTTGCCGAGACGATCCGGCAGAAGCCGGCGGCGGATTGGCTCGATCAGCTGGAGGCTGCGGGCATTCCGGCGGGGCCGATCAACCGCATCACGCAGGCATTGAACGATGTGCAGGCGCAGCATCGGCAGATGGTTCGGAATATCGCCGGTGTTCCGCTGGTCGGCTCGCCGATCCGGATTGATCGGAAGCGCGCCGATTCAGAACTGCCGCCGCCCGCTCTCGGCGAGCATACTGACGAAGTTCTGGCGGGCCTTGCGAGTGAAGAAGAGCTGGGGAGCCTGCGCTCGTCAGGAGTGATCGGCTGAGACGTCGATTTCGTCGCGACCGTAGCGCGATTCGATAAAGCGGCCCTGCGTTTCGAACGCGGCCATGTCGGATCGGGCCAGCTTCTCTGAAATGTCGCCAAGCGCTGCGCGGCTTGCGGCCAGAGCTTCGACCAGGCGCTCGTCGGCGCTCTTTCCTTCGCCATCGGGTTCGCTGCGATAGGCGGCGGGCACATTGGCGTAGCGGTCGATCAGGCCGGGCAAGTGGATCGACATCAATCGCCGGGCATCCTGCGCATTGGGGTCGAGCGTATCGACCCGCTCCAGCGTCTGCTTCAGCGAGGGGAGCACCTGGCTCAGCGCGTCGATTTCTGCCTGCGCGGGCGCGGGTAGCGCCGCTCGCGTGCGGTAGAGATAGGAATCGAAGCGCTGTACCATCGCGCCATTGGGCAGGTCAGCCGACGGAGCGGCCGCGCGGCGTTCGTTCGATGGCATGAAGGCGAGCAGTGCGACGATGCCCACAGCAAGGCCGACTGCCGCTAAAAAGCCGAACATGCCGATAGGCATGATGAGGCCGACGATGATCGTCGCGAGGCTGACGAGGCCGATCGCGACGCCGATCCTCGCTGCGCGGCTCTTTAGGTCAGCGTTGAGCCGCTGCCGCTCGCGCTGCGCAGCAGCGCGTACCGCGCCGCTTCGCTCATCCACCCGGCGCATGATGTCGGTGGCGTGATCGATCGAGCGATCGACCTTTTGGCTAGTCTTCGCCGCTCGCTCGAAGCTGTCGTTCGCGCGGTCGAAGATCCGGCCGAGTTCGTTGGGGTTCATTTGCTCTCGATCGGGATCAGCGGCGATGCCGTGCCTTCCAGCTTGGCCTGGTTCACGCCCTCAGCGCGGGCGATGTAGCCTTTCGACTTCTCGACCTCGGTGCCGAGCGTGTCGACCGTCTTCTTCATATTCTCAAGCGCGGTCAGCTTGAACTGGTCGATCTGGTCCATCGTGTCGTAAATGTTCTGGAAGGCGCGCTGCAGCGTCTCCAGCGGGATCGTCGACGACGCGGCCTGCTCGTGGATCGCGCTGCTTTGGGTTTTGAGCATTTCGCCGGTCGAATCGATCATGCTGGCGGTCGTCGTGTTGAGCGCGGTGATCTGCTCGAGCACCAGCTTTTGGTTACTCATCGCCTGCGCGACGGTGACCGCGGTGCGAAGCGCGGAAACGGTCGTTGTCGAAGCACGGTCGACGCCCTTCACCAGCTCAACATTGTTCTTCTTCACGAGGTCGAGCGCCAGATAGCCCTGAACGGTGACTGCCATCTGCGTGAGAAGGTCGGTCGTCCGTTGGCGCGTGTAGAAGAGCGCGCTCTCGCGGATCGCCTTCGCCTTGGCGGGGTCGGTCGCGTCGAGCTCGTTCGCCTTGTCTTCGAGCCGCGCGTCGAGCGTCTTCGAGATGTGGATCATCTGCTCGAGCTTGTGCATCGTCTTCCACAGGCCCGCGCGCTCGGTGTCGATCGCGGCATTGTCCATCAGCAGCTCGTCCTTGCCGTTGGCGAGGCTGCCGAGGATCTTGCTGATGTGGGTCTGTGAGCTGCGATACTTGTCGAAGTAACGGTCGATGCGATTGCCGAAGGGAATGATCCCGAGGAATTTCTTCGGGGCCGTCGCTCCCTTAGGGTCGAGCGCTTCGACCGTGCGGCGAAGCTCCGTCAGGTCCGAACCGATGCCGCTGTCCTTGTCGATCGCCTTGACCGGCCGGTCGAGGAAACGGTTCGAGGCGCCGGCGGCCTCGGCGATCTCCTTGCGGCCCATCGCGGTCAGCTGGTCGACCTTCTTGCCGAATTCGGGGCTGTTCGAGTCCAAAGCCGCCAGTTCGTCAACAAACTGGCCGACGCGCTTGTCGAGCTCGCTCGTCTCTTCAGTCTTGAGGGGAACGAGGCCGGCGGCTTCCGAGACGGGAACCGCCTGCAGTGCGTCGGGCGGATCAAGCTTCAGCTTGGTCGCGGTGGTCGTCGTGTCCTGGCCCTGTTCGGTCGCCATGATCGCAAGTCCTTTCGTCGCCTCATTCGCCACGTGAACGGCTGTCCGCGCACGTGCAAGAGGCCATTTAGCTGTATTATAGATATAAGACACAAGAACGACAAGGGATTGCCGCGGCTTATGGTCAACGCCCGTTAACCACAGCCCTCAACGGTTCGCATACCGTGAAGCGGCTAGAGCAACTCGCGAACGCGTGTGTTTGACCCCGGGGGTTGCCCAAATGATCTCTTTCTTCAGGAAGCTCTGGCGCGACAAGCGCGGCAACGCGCTGGTCATCGCAGCCGCTGCACTTCCACTTGTCATCGGCTCGGCCGGTCTCGCCAGCGACACGATCCAGTGGGCGCTGTGGAAGCGGCAGATCCAGCGCGCGGCGGATTCGGGCGCCATCGCGGGGGTTTACTCAATTGTTGAGGGCTCGGGCGACCGGACCGGCGTGTCCGCCGCAGTCACCCGCGACATGTCCTACAATAGCCATATCAAATATACGGTAACAAAGACGGTGGGAGCGCCGACCAGCGGCACCTATGCAACGGACGCTTATGCCGTGCAGGTGCAGCTGGCAGTTCAGCAGAAGCTGGGCTTCTCGGGCATGTTCTTGAACTACATCCCGACAATCACCGCGACCTCAATCGCTACAGTTGTTCCATCTGGCCAATATTGCGTGGTCAGCCTTGAAAACCAGGCGGTCACCGGCATTGACGCGACGGGCAGCACGAACGTCAATCTCGGCTGCGGCATGATCACGAATTCAACGTCCATGTCCGCGGCCGTGGCGACCGGTTCATCCACCATCGTGGCAAGTCCGATTGCAGCCGTCGGCGGCATCCCTGCGAGCACGCACTGGGGCACCGGGACCGTGCTGCAGCCGTTCACGGTTGCGCAGCCCGACCCGTTCGCGTCCGTGACCGCGCCTGTCGTCTCGAACGGCAGTCCCGCCTGCGCCAATGACCCGAACGTGGGGCCGCAAGGTAATGTGAACCTGTCGCCGGGCTGCTACAAAGCGTTCAGCGTAAAGGGCACGGCCAACCTTAGCCCAGGCACCTACTACATCGATGGCGGCAGCCTTGACTTCAAAGGCACCATCAATTGCACGGGTTGCACGTTCGTGCTTTCGAACTCCGATCCGTCAGCGAGCGCCACGATCGGCGGCCTGTCGATGAACTCCACGGCCAATTTGAATATTTCGGCACCCGATACCGGCAATTACGCCGGAATCCTTATCTATCAGGATCGCCGGGCACTCTCCGGAAATTCGATCAAGATCAACGGCGACAGCTCGTCACACATGCAGGGTGCATTCTATTTTCCGAAGGCCGATCTGACCTTCAACGGCAATTCCGGCGCGGTGACTACGTGTCTGCAGATCGTCGCGAAAGACGTGACGTTCACCGGCAACAGCTCGATCAGCAACACCTGTCCTGCGAATTCGGGGTCGCACGCGTTCACTGGTAAGAAGGTGAGGCTGGTCGCATGATCCGAAACTCAAAATCGCTCGCGCGCGATGAAGGCGGCGCGTCGATCATCGAGATGGGACTGATGCTGCCCATCCTGGCGTCGCTCCTGATCGGATTCGTCGACATCAGCCGTGCCTATTCGGCCAAGCTCGCGCTCGAGCAGGCCGCCTATCGTGCGATCGAGAATGTGCAACAGTACAATACGACCGAGAGCACCTACAACACGTTGAAGAGCGAAGCTGCCTCGGCGGCCAACAGCTCGGGCTTCTCGGGTGTCGCCGACAACGACGTCACGGTCGATTATTGGCTGGAATGCAATGGCACCCGGGCTTCGAACTATGATTCGACCTGCTCGAGCGGGCAAACCTACGCTCGTTTCATCAGCGTCGACGTTGCGGCCAAATTCACGCCTATGTTCGCTTCGAGCAAGTGGCCCGGGTCGAACTCCGACGGCACGTACACGCTTCACGGACAGGCCGGATTGAGGACCCAATGATCATGCCGAAGATCCTGCGTCGCGACGAGCGGGGCGCTGCCGCCATTGAAATGGCGATCGCGCTGCCCGTGCTGCTCGTCATGATCTACGGAATTTTCCAGGTTGGCCTGGTGTTCCAGGCAAATGCCGGAATGCAGCATGCGCTCGGCGAAGGCGCCCGCAAACTCAGCCTTTGTGTGCCAACCGGAAACGCCTGCAGTGCGCCTTCCGATGCCTCGGTCGTCACGACCATGCAGAGCAAGCTGTTCGGAACCAATATCGGGTCGTTCGGAACGCCCACGGTGACAACTCCCGCGACTGCAACCTGCACCAACTGCAGGCTGCTGACGGTGACCTACTCCGTGACGCCGAACTATCTGTTCTTCAACGGGCCGGCGATCAACCTGACGCGGACCAAGCGCGTCTATCTCGCTCACTAAGCGTCGGCTTTCGCCGCTCGCTTCGCGAAGAACGACTCGATCGCCTGCTTCACCTCGGTTGAGCTCAGCCGCTCGGCGAACTGGGCGCCTTCGAGCTGCATGCGCTCCAGGACTTCGTCGCGGGCGCCCTTGCGGAGCAGCTTCTGAGTGATGCGGAGGGCTTCGGCCGGTTTGGCGAGCAAGGCTTTGACGATTTTATCCTGAACGTCGCGCAGCTCGGTGGCCTCGACGACGTGGCTGGCAAGGCCGACGTCGAGGGCTTCCTGGGCGCCGAACGGTTCGCACAGCAGCAGGTAACGGGCCGACCTGCGCCTTCCCGCCAAGCGCGGGAACAGGAGCGAACTGGCCGCCTCCGGCACCAGCGCCAGGTCCACGAACGGCATCGAAAAGCGAGCGTCATCCGCGGCGATCACAAGATCGCAGTGAAGCAGCATGGTCGTTCCGATGCCGACGCAATTGCCGTGAACCGCAGCGACAATCGGCGTTTCGCACTCGGCCAGCGCGCGCAAGAGCCGCCAGACGGGAATTTCCTCATCGTCAGCCGGGCGGACAGAAAGGAAATCGGCGAGGTCGTTGCCCGCCGCGAAGTCCTGGCCCTCGCCGCGGATGGTGATCACCCGTACCGACTTGTCCTGCCGAACGCTTTCGATCGCGTCCGCAAGCGCTGCATACATTGCGACCGTGATCGCATTCCGTCGCTCGGGACGATTGAGGGTGATCGCCAGCACCGGACCGTCGCGCTCGACCAGCACATGCTCCCTCATCTGAACCCTCCCGAATCGAGTGACGGCTCGAAATCGCGCCGCTATGCGTCTGCTTCCTTAGAGACCCGGGGTTCATCAATGAAGTTCTTCGCCGACACCGCAGAGATTTCCGAGATTAGGGAGCTTGCCGACACCGGGCTGCTCGACGGAGTCACGACCAACCCGTCGCTGATCCACAAATCCGGCCGCAAGTTCCTGGAGGTGGTGAAGGAGATCGCCGGGGTCGTGAAGGGGCCAGTCTCCGCGGAGGTCGTCGCCCTCGATTACGAGGGCATGATGCGCGAAGCCGAAGTGGTCCGGAAGATCGCGGACAATATCGCGGTGAAGGTTCCGCTGACGCCGGCCGGGCTGAAGGCGTGCAAGGCACTGAGCGACGATGGGTCGATGGTGAATGTGACCTTGTGCTTCTCGGCCGCGCAGGCGCTCCTCGCCGCGAAGGCGGGGGCGACATTCATCTCTCCCTTTGTCGGACGGCTCGACGACATCGGACAGAACGGAATGGACCTGATCTCGGACATCCGGCAGATCTACGACCAATACGATTTCTCGACCGAGATCCTGGTCGCCAGCGTCCGCCACCCGATGCACGTCGTCGAAGCGGCGAAAATCGGCGCCGACGTGATGACCGCTCCGCCGAAGATCATCTGGCAGCTGTTCAAGCATCCCCTTACCGACAACGGGATTGCGAGCTTCCTCAAGGACTGGGAAGCGACCGGCCAGAAGATCGGCTGATTAACTTGCGAAGAATTATTCGCGGTTAACGGCCGTCAACCTTCGCGCGTAAGAATTTCTCAACTGCTCAACGGGTAAACCCTGTTCATCCCGCAATTGTGGATGCGCGGGTGAGGCATTTTCAGCCTCTTTGGAACCAAGGAGCTAGACCATGAGCAAGTTTCTCAACCTGATTAAGAACAGCAAGGGCGCGACCGCCATCGAGTACGGCCTGATTGCCGCTCTGATCGCCGTTGCCGCCATTGGCGCGATGCAGGGCATCGGCACCAAGCTGGGCACGACGTTCAACAACGTCTCGAACAAGCTCTAAGCTTTTTCGCCAGATTGTTGAGTTCGGGCGGCGGGGTCGAAAGACTCCGCCGCCTTTGTTTCGTCGACGTTTCAGCGGTTTGCACCGTTTCAGTAGGAAATTAACCGGTGCGGGCGTATCCTCGCGCGATGGCCACGGTCATCAACTTCGAGGAACGCGCGGTCGCGCAGCTGCGTGAGCGGCTTGGTGCGGTCGAAGAGGCTAACCAGGACCTGATTGCGTTCGCGCGAGGTCATTCGGGTGCGACATCCTCGATTCACGCGGCCGTGCTGGCGGCGATGGAGGCAGATGGCGTCGACGCGCTACTGCATGTCGTCACTCAGGAATGGCCGTTGATCCTTGGCATCGACGCGGTTGCGCTGGCCCTGGTGGTTGGCGACAAGGGTTTTCGCGCCGACGGCAATGGCGTCCAGGTCGTTGAGCCGAAGCTGCTCGAGCGTTCGGTTCGTGACGTCGCAGGCGTTGAGATGCGGACGGTGAAGCGCGGGCATCCCTTGTTCGGGCCGGCTTGCGATCTCATTCGGGCGGAAGCGTTGGTCCGGATCGATTCGAATCCGCCGATGCCACGGGGAATCCTGGCGATCGGGCAGCGTGCCGAGCTCAGCCTCGACGCTCGTCACGGTTCCGAATTGCTGATGTTCCTAGGGCGCAGCCTTGGCGCTATCATCCGCAAGTGGGTGATCGATCCGAAGCTGACCTGATCCATCCGGCGAGCGCGCTGGCGGCGCGTTGGGCTGGATACCTGCAACACGATCGCCGGCGCTCAGCGCATACCGTCCGCGCCTATATCGGCACAGCGCATCGCTTCATCGATTTTCTCGGGCGCTACCGGGGGGAAGCTGTCAGTGCCGAAATCCTCTTGAACCTTGGAGCGCAAGACCTCCGAGCGTTCCTTGCGCATCGCCGCGCGGAGGGGCTGGGCGCATCATCGGCCGCCCGCGAACTGTCAGGTGTACGGGCCTTCCTGAACTATGCCGCGGAACAGTCCGGCGTGCCGGCGCAGTTGCCGCGCACCCGCGCTCCGAAGCGGCCACGAACATTGCCGAGACCGGCTGCCCCGGACGAGGCGATGAACCTAGCCGAGGATGCGGCTGGCGCGGCGAGCGAGCCCTGGATCGGGGCGCGCGACCTCGCCATCCTGCTGTTGCTGTACGGGGCAGGACTGCGCGTTGCCGAGGCCCTGTCGCTGACCGGCCGTTCGCTGCCCATGGGCACTACGCTGCGGGTCACCGGTAAACGGGCTAAGACCCGGATCGTGCCGATCGTACCGGCGGTGCGCCAGGCGATCGAAGACTATGTGCGGCAATGCCCGCATCCGGTTTCGGGCGACGCTCCGTTGTTCGTCGGTGCGAGGGGAGGGCCGCTCAATCCGGACCTGGTGCGGCGCTCGGTTGCGGCGGCAAGGCGGCGGCTCGGGTTGCCGGACTCACTGACTCCCCACGCTCTGCGCCACAGCTTTGCGACGCATCTTCTCGCCAGAGGTGCGGACTTGCGCGCGCTGCAGGAGTTGCTCGGCCATGCCAGCCTGTCGTCGACCCAGATCTACACGGCGGTTGACGCGGCGCGCCTGCTCGACGTTTACCGCCACGCACACCCCCGGGCTTGAAACAAGCCAGAAGCTTCGCCGCGGCTGCACCGGCAAGTGGGGTAGCCGGCACTGCCGCGACGTGACCTGGCTATCGGGCAGTCCTAAACGAGAAGCTAAATAACCGTTTCGGTTGAAGTGCTTACCTGCGACGCGGGAGAAATAAGCGGACTTATGAGCCGGACTGGACTTTCTTTTCGATCGCGTCCCAGAGCAGCGCCGGGGTGTCGGTGCTGTTGAACTTATCGATGGCGACGATTCCCGTTGGAGATGTCACGTTGATCTCCGTCAGCCATTTGCCGCCGATGACGTCGATGCCGACGAACAACAGGCCACGACGCTCGAGCTCCGGTCCGAGGACAGAGCAGATTTCTCGCTCCTGGTCGGTGAGCTCGGTCTTCTGGCCCTTGCCGCCGACTGCGAGGTTCGAGCGGATCTCGCCAGCGCCTGGTACGCGGTTGACCGCGCCAGCTACTTCACCGTCGATGAGCACGATGCGCTTGTCCCCGTTGACGATCTCCGGGATGAACTTCTGGAGGACGTGAGGTTCCCGATAGGTTTGATTGAAAAGCTCGATCAGCGAGGCGAGGTTGCGACCGTCCTCGCCGATGCGGAAGACCGACCCGCCGCCGAAGCCGTGGAGCGGTTTCACCACGATCTCGCCATGCTCGGCGAGGAACTTGCGCGCGACGCCGAGCGAGCGGGTGACTGCGGTCGGCGGCATGAACTGCGCAAAGTCGAGCACCCAGACCTTTTCAGGCGCATTCCGGACGGCAGCGGGGTCGTTTACCACCAGCGTCTCGTTTTTGATGCGATCGAGCAGGTGCGTCGCGGTGATGTAACCCAGGTCGAACGGTGGGTCCTGGCGCATTAGGACGACGTCAACGTCCGATCCCAGGTCGAGGATGGTGAAGTCACCGAGGCTGAAATGGCGGGCCGCATCGGGGCTCACCGTGACCGGATGCGCGCCGGCATAGACGCGGCCGTTCTCGTAGGTCAGTGCCTCAGCGAGATAGTGAAAGAGCGTGTGCCCCCGCTTCTGCGCTCCGAGCATCACGGCAAACGTGGAATCACCGGCAATGTTGATACCCTCGAGCGGGTCCATCTGCACGGCGACGCGAAGGGGCATGCCCTCGCGACTAAGCAAGCGTTAGCGCTTTGTCACCCTTGCCAGACGTTGGGCATGTGGATGGGCCAGCGGAACGGAACGATGAAGATGGCATCGATGCGCACCTCGTCCACCCCTTCCATGTAACGTTCCATCAGCCGCTCGGCGGCAACCGCGACGCGGCGAAGGCGGTACTCGTCGAGGGACAGGGCAGCAGCATCCGCGTCGGCTCTGGCTTTCACCTCGACGAACGCCAGGGTGCGTCCGCGCTTCGCGACGATGTCGACCTCGCCGCCCGGAACGCGCGCACGCCGCGCGAGGATCTGCCAGCCGTGCAGCCGCAGATACCAGGCAGCGATGCTCTCGGCGCCACGCCCGCGCTTCTCGGCTTCCTGGCGAGTCATTTGTGGGAGAGCTCCAGCGCCCGAGCGTAAGCGCGTTTGCGGGGCACGCTGAGTGCTTCCGCCACCTCCGCTGCCGCTCGCGAGGGGGAGGAAGCGGCCAGCGCTTTCGACAAGGCTGCGTCGAGTTCGGAGTCGGTTGCCTCAGCCTTTTCCGGCGGCGGTCCAACGACGACCACGATCTCGCCTTTAGGGGAAGCATCTGCGTAGCGTTCGGCGAGTTCCGCGAGCGTCCCGGTGACGCATTCTTCGTGCAGCTTGGTGAGCTCGCGCGCGATGGCTGCCTCGCGTTCGCCCAACTGCCTCGAAAGCTCGGCCAGCGTGTCGCCCAGCCGCGGACCGCTTTCGTATACGACCAATGTTGTCCGGATGGCGGCCACGTCGACAATCGCGTCGGCACGCGCTTTCGCCTTGGCGGGGAGGAAGCCGAGGAAAAGGAAGCGATCGGTCGGCAACCCCGCGAGCGTCAGCGCGGCAATCGCGGCTGATGGCCCGGGAACGGTGTAAATTGGGTGTCCCGCTTCGCGGGCCGCGCGAACGAGCTTGTAACCGGGGTCCGAAATCAGAGGCGTGCCGGCATCGCTGACGAGCGCGATCGCTTCCGATCCGAGACGCGCCACAATCGAATCGCGGTCCCGCTCGCTGGCGTGATCGTCGAAACGGCGCATCCTGGTCTTGGCGCCAATGTGGGCGAGCAACTTGCCCGTCACTCTCGTGTCCTCGGCCAATATCTCGGCGGCGCGACGCAGAGTCTCGGCCGCGCGGGGGCTGAGGTCGCCGAGATTGCCGATCGGCGTTGCAACCACGTAGAGTCCAGAGGGAAGCGGGTCGGTCATTAAATAAGCCCGATAGCACTTCCCATCACTCGCAAAAGGAGTCATCCTCGGCGCATCCATCATCAGTGCCTGGGGAGAGGGACGATGATTGCACTATTCGCCGCTTCCGTGATGTTTTTGGTTGCAGATCAGGCCTCGCTTTCCGGCCCGACCATGTCGTTCAAGGAATGCCTAAAGACAGCGAGCAATCAGGCGACCAAGGACAAGGTCGCAAGCAACGCCTACGAAGGCTATGCCCGGAGCGCCTGCAGCGCGCAGATTAGCGAGCTGCGGAGCGCGCTGGTGGGGTTTGAGGTCAAGAACGGCACCAAGCGTGCCGATGCGGCGAAGGACGCCGACATGACCGTCGACGACTATCTCGCGAGCTCGGTCGACAAATACCAGTTCCTGGCCGGCGTCGCCGCAGACAATGCCAAACAGGAAGCAGCGGCGGCTGCTCCGAAGCCGGCAGCGCCACTGGCGGTTACGCCAGCTCCAACACCGGCAGCGGCTCCGACGCCACCGAAATAGATTCGGGGGTCGCGATCTCGCCAAGGATCGCATCCAGTAGCAGCCGTCCGCTCGACGTAAGCGCGATGCGGGAGCCTTCGCGCATGAGGTGGCCCGAGCTCACCAGCCGATTGACCTTGGCTTCATCGACGATGGATTTGAGCCCGAAGCGGGCGGCAATTGCGTCCGGGTCGATGCCTTCGGCGAGGCGCAGGCCCATGACCAGCGCTTCATCCCCGGCCTCCCCGGGAACGAGGGCGGCTTCCTCAACGATGCCATGGCCGTTTCGATCAACCCCGCCGAGATAGTTTTCCGGCTTCCTGTGGCGGACGGTTCGCATGCCGAGCCTGCGGCCGTGTGCCCCGGGACCGATCCCAGCATAATCGCCATACCGCCAATAGGTGAGGTTGTGGCGGCTTTCGTGGCCGGGCCGGGCATGGTTGCTGATTTCGTATCCGGGCATTCCTGCGGCGGCCGTCGTGGCATCGGTCAGCTCGAACAGGTCCGCCGCCCGATCGACGGCGAGCGGCTGGAACTCACCTTTGGCCACCATCGTCGCGAAGCGTGTGCCGGGCTCGATCGTCAGCTGGTAGAGGGAGAGATGCGATGTCCCCAGGCCAAGCGCGAATTGCAGCGTGGTGGCCCAGCTCGCTTCGGTTTCGCCCGGCAGTGCATAGATGAGGTCGAAGCTGACGCGACGGAAATGCCTCTGGGCGATGTCGATTGCGTCGAGCCCCTCGCGGGCGGAGTGAGCGCGCCCGAGGAAGCGAAGCGCCGTCTCGTCGAAGCTCTGGATGCCGAGCGAGAGGCGATTGACGCCGACCGATGCGAGGTCGGCGAAGCGCGCGGCTTCGACGGAATTGGGGTTGGCCTCGAGCGTTATTTCGACTTCGTCCGACGGGATCCAATGCTCGTGCGCGGCCTCGATGATCGAACCGGCAATCGACGGGTCCATCAGCGATGGCGTGCCACCGCCGAAGAAGATCGACGTCAGCCTTCGGCCTGTAAGCCGCCGTGCTTCGTGAGCCAGGTCGGCGAGCAGTGCGTCGCGCCAGGCGTGCTGGTCGATTGAGTCGCGAACGTGGCTATTGAAGTCGCAATAGGGGCATTTGCTGACGCAGAACGGCCAGTGCACGTAGAGCGCCAGCGGGGCCCGGACCGGCCATTCGTAATTATTCTGGAAGCGGTTCATCCCTCAGCGCCTGCATAAACTTGCGGAACGCTTCAGCGCGGTGGCTGATCGAATGCTTATGCGCGGGCTCGAACTCGCCGAAGGTCTGATCGTACCCGACCGGTACAAACATCGGGTCGTAGCCGAAGCCGCGGTCGCCGCGGGGCGGCCAGACGAGCGTGCCATCGACCCGGCCTTCGAAGGTTTCCGCCTGTCCGTCGTTCGGCCAGGCAATGGCGAGCGCGCAGGCGAAGTGAGCGGCCGGAGCTGCGTCGGGCTGGGTCGCTTCGGCTTCCCGCCAGACCCGTTCCATTGCCCGCATCCAGTCGCGATTGCCTTCGTCGTCCTCGGCCCAACGGGCGGAGAAGATGCCTGGCCGGCCTTGAAGGGCATCGACGCAGAGGCCGCTGTCGTCGGCCAGTGCGGGAAGGCCGCTAAGATCGGCTGCCTCGCGCGCCTTCAGGTCGGCATTGTCCGCGAAGCTGTTGCCGATCTCCTCGGGCTCGGGGAGATCGAGGTCCTTGGCGCTGACGCACTCGATGCCGAGCGGAGCGACCAATTCGGCGATCTCGCGCAGCTTGCCAGCATTGTGCGTTGCGATGACGAGCTTGCCCCCGATATCCCTCATCGTCCGGCCGCCTTCAGCTGGGCCTGGAAGATTTCGCCGCAACCGATGCGAGCGAGACGGAGGAGGCGGAGCAATCCCTCTTCATCGAATGTCTCGCCCTCCGCCGTCAGTTGCGCTTCGACGATAGCGCCGTCGGCGGTCAGCACGAAATTGCCGTCGCTGTCGGCGGTCGAATCCTCGTCATAGTCGAGGTCGAGGACGGCATTGCCCTGGTGGATCCCGCAGCTGACGGCTGCGACCTGCGTGCGGATGGGGTCGGTAGTGAGCGCTTTGCTGGCGAGCAATTTGTCGACCGCGACCCGCAATGCGACCCAAGCTCCCGAGATCGAGGCGGTGCGTGTCCCGCCATCGGCCTGGATGACGTCGCAATCGATCACGACCTGGCGTTCGCCGAGCACCTTGAGGTCAACGACGGCACGCAGCGAGCGGCCGATCAGACGCTGGATTTCCTGGGTCCGGCCAGACTGCTTGCCCTTGGCGGCCTCACGGCTGCCGCGGGTGTGGGTGGCACGGGGCAGCATGCCGTATTCGGCGGTGACCCAGCCCTGGCCCTTGCCGCGCAGGAAAGGAGGCACCTTGTCCTCGACGCTGGCGGTGCACAGCACGCGCGTCTCGCCGAAACTGACGAGGCAGGCGCCTTCCGCATGCTTGGTGAAACCGGGTTCGAAGCGCAGCTCGCGCATCTGGTCGGGGGCGCGTCCGGATGGGCGCATTCGGGTATTCTCCTGATACTGGTGCGGTGGCGTCCCTAGACCGGTGGCGGCGGCAATCCTAGATGCAGCGGCATGACCCAGCCAATCGGCGAACTGACTGACCGGATGCGGGACATCTTCGGGCTCGTGGTCGAGGCTTATCTCGACCGCGGCATTCCGGTCGGCTCGAAGGCGCTGGTCGGGAGCGTGAACCTGTCGCCGGCGTCGATCCGCGGGGTGATGTCGGAGCTGGAGGAGAGGGGGCTGCTGACCCACCCGCATACGTCCGCGGGGCGAATCCCGACCGAGAGCGGGCTGCGGTTGTTCGTCGACGGCATCATGCAGGCTTCGACCCCCGATCCGCGCGAGCGGGCAGAGATCGAACGGCAGATCGTTCGCGACCAGCCGATCGAGGATGCGCTTGCAGCAGCATCGGCGGCGCTGTCGGGTTTGTCGCAGGCCGCGGGCGTGGTGCTGGCGCCGAAGCAGGAACTGCGGCTGAAGCAGCTCAACTTCGTGCCACTCAGCGACACGCGGGCGTTGGTCGTGCTGGTGGGAACGGACGGTACTGTCGAGAACCGCGTTGTCCCGCTGGACGAAGGCACCAATCCCGCCGCGCTGATCGAGGTCAGCAACTTCATCAATGCGCGCCTGTCCGGCCTCACGTTGGCCGAAGCGGAAGCGCGGCTGCGCGCGGAGATTCGCGACCGCAAGGAAGCGATCGATGCGGCTGCTGCGGAGCTGGTCGCATCGGGCCTTGCATCGTGGACGCAGGATCATGCGCGCAGGCCGGTACTCATCGTTCGCGGGCAGGCCAACCTAATCGACGAGACGGCCGCGGAAGACCTTGAACGCGTCCGCCGGCTGCTGGACGAGCTCGAGGAAGCGCAGGAAATCGCACGCGTGCTCGAAGGGGCGCGGGACGCTCCCGGATGTCGGATCTTCATCGGGTCCGAGAATCGGATGTTCGCCCTTTCCGGTTCTTCCGTGATCGCTGCGCCCTATCGCGGGAGCCAGGGCCAAGTGGTCGGCGTTGTCGGCGTCATAGGCCCGACGCGGTTGAACTACGCCCGCGTGGTCCCCATGGTGGATTTCACAGCGAAAGCACTGACGAGATTGATGGCATGATGGCTAAGGACGAAGATCAACTGCACGACGAGGCCGAGGAGCTTCGCAAGGAGACGGCGGACGGCTCGCCCGAGCTTGCGGAGCACGACCATGTCGCCGAGCTCGAGAAGCAGCTCGACGAAGCGAAGAGCAATTCGCTCTACCTCGCGGCGGAAATCCAGAACGTGCGCCGCCGGCTGGAGCAGGAAAAGCAGCAGGCGACGGCCTATGCGACATCCAGCTTCGCCAAGGACATGCTCGCGATCAAGGATCACCTCGAACGCGCGCTGGCGGCAGTGACCGAGGAGCTGCGCGGCGACCCGGCGGCGACGCAATTTCTTGCCGGGATTGAGGCGACGGGCCGCGAGCTCGAGCAGGTGTTCTCGCGCCATGGGGTTAGCCGGATCAAGTCGGTCGGCGAGCCGCTCGACCCGCACAAGCACCAGGCGATGATGGAAATCCCCAGCGACGAACACGAGGCAGGGACGATCGTCGAGGAAATGCAGCCGGGCTACATGATCCGCGACCGGCTGCTTCGACCAGCGTTGGTCGGAGTGGCGAAGAAGCCTTAGTGCACTTCGCGATGCTGGGTTTCGCCCTTGGTGGCGAGGCTGAAGCGCGGCTCCGCATTGGCGGCACTGAATAGCCGGTGCGCGGCGTAGCGACCCACTTCTGGCCCATGCTTGAACCCGTGACCTGAGCCGCCGCCGAGCAGCAGGACGTTTTCCAGTTGCGGGTGCATGTCGATCAGGAAATCGCCGTTCGAGCTATTCTCGTACTGGCAGACCTCGGCGCCGGTCAGTTGCGCACCCCGTAGCTCGGGGAAGCGGCGGTCGCGGAAGGCGATGACTTCGTCGAGCGCGGCTTGGGTGAAGCGCCGGTCCTGCGTGTCGGGGTCGATCAGCGCGCCATGCTGGTCGTGGGCGAACTTGACGCCGCGGCCCTCGATATCGGGGAAGCCGTAGAAGATGTCGCCGGCGTTGAAGTCGGCCCAGCCGGGCATGACGTCGGGGAGGTATTTGCGGCTGCCCGGCGGGACCGCAAAGTAGAAGACTTCCTGTCGCGTCGCGAAGATCTTTTTGCCGAGGACGTCAGGAAAGATTTTCGGAAGCCACGGGCCGAGCGCGAAGACGAAGCGGTCGGCCGAAATGCTCTCTCCCGACTGCAGCTTCACCGCGTCGAGGTTACCCCCTTGCGCGACAAGAGGACGCGAGGCGCCGCGGCGATATTCGCCGCCGGCTTTGACGAAGCGCTGGACGAGGGTTTGCACCGAGCGGCGGGCCATCAGGGCACCGAACTTGGGCTCGTGGAGGCCGACCTCGATGCCGGCGAAGTCGATCATCGGGAAGGCGCGCTGCAACTCGGCCTGGCCCATGCGTTCGATGGGGAAGCCGAGTTGCTTGTGCACTTCGATGCTGCCGCGGAAATAATCGTCCTCGCGCTCGCTGAAGAAGACGACGCCGCATGGGATCAGGATCGGCAGGCCCGAGATCGCGCTGAGCGCCTGCCATTGCGGCAGGCTGTCGTGGGCGAAGCGCGTGTAGATGGAGTCACGGCCGTAGCCGGCGCGGGTCAGGCGGGATTCGCCGCCCGAGGATGCGCGGCTGTGCGACGCGCCCCATGCATCGACGAGGGTTACGCGATGGCCGGCATTCTGCAGGTGATGCGCGGCCCAGGATCCGAATACGCCAGCCCCGACGACCACAATATGCTCACGCGCGTTCTTGCCCATCGCCCTTGCACCTAGCGGAGAAACGGCAGCGCCGCCCGCTCCGATGAGGAGCGAGCGGCGCGTTACGTTCAGTTCTGTCACTTAGCTCCGCTTAATTGCCGCGCTCACCTTGCGGTGCCGGCGGGGGCGGAGGCGGCGGCGGAGGAGGAGGGGGCGGCGGAACCGGGCAGGTCGCCGTCGCATCCACGACCGAGCCGTCCGGGCACGTCTGCGTCGCAGGAGGCGGCGGAGGTGGCGGGGGCGGCGGAGGCGGCGGTGCCGCGACGTGACCGCCGAAGCTCTGCCGGACCGTCAGGCCGATCGTCCGCGGCTGGCCGATGTTGTAGCCGATGCGGGCGCGAAGGCCGCGCTCACGATCGAGCGACAGCTTCACGTCCTTGTCGAACAGGTTCTTCACATAGGCCGAGATCTCGAGGCCGCTGTCCCACTTCAGCCCGACCGAGCCGTTCACCAGCGTGTAGCTGCCGAGCGGGAAGGTGCCGAAAGCGGTTGGAACGACGCCGGACAGACCCGTCGCCGGATCGAAGTAGGTCAGGCCTTTGATGCCGGCCAGCTCCTGATCCGAAGGCTGGGTGTAGCGGCTGCCGATACGCTGGGCGTTGGCGTTGACGTACCATTCGCCGGTATCGCTGAAGTGCGTGCCGTACGTGGCCGACGCGGCGATCGTGTACTTCGGCACCGTCGGCAGACGATTGCCGTTGCGGATACCGGTCGTGGTCGCCAGCGGCTCGGGAAGGGTGGAGTCGAATTCCGAATTCAGCAGCGTGCCCGAGAGCGCCAGTTCGAGACCGTCGATCGGGTGCGCCGAGAATTCGGCTTCGATGCCCTTGCTGTGAGCCTTCGGGACGTTGAACACGATACGCGACGAGCAGCTGCCCGCGTCGAGCGTCACCTGCAGGTTCTTGATGTCGTTGTAGAAGGCGGCCGCGTTGAACGTGATGCCGTGGCGGGAATATTTGACCCCGGCTTCGTAGTTCCACAGCGATTCGTCCTTGTAGTCCTGGAAACCGCCGAACAGGGCGGCGTCCGAGGGGCTGCACAGCGGGACGTTCAGCGGATCGTTGACGCCGCCAAGACGGAAGCCCTTTGCGGCCTGCACGTTGACGCTAAGGTACCGGGTCGGCTCCCAGCTGGCGATCACGCGCGGGCTGAAACCGTCCGACTTCGTGCTGTCGGTCCGGTCGTCACCGCCCGAGAAGAGGCCGCCCGAGTGGAAGCGGCGCTTTTCCTTGAAGGTGTAATAGCGGCCGCCGGCGGTCAGCTTGAACTGGTCGAACTTGTAGCTGGCCTCGCCAAAGAACGCGCGCTGCTTGATGTTGTAGGGCAAATCGGCGTGGTACGGATTGTCGATCAGGCCGAACCCGTTGTCCGAGCCCGCCGATACGCCGGCGCCAAGCGTGGCATCCGTATATGCGTCGTAACCCGGAGTGGGCAGCCGCTGCTTGTAGAACCGGCGAACGTCGCTGAGGAAGCCGCCGAACACCCATGAGAACGGCCCCGTGTCCGTCGACGCGATGCGCACTTCCTGAGTGAACTGGTTGAGCTTGGTTGTGTCGACCAGGTTCGACGGCAGGTTGATGCCCGCAGCCGGGAAGCCGAGGTCCACGCTGACCGATCCGGTCAGGGCCGAGGCATCGCGGCCAACGTACAGCGAGCGGTGGATCTTGCTGGTGACGGACGTGATCTCGGCCGGGCCAAGGTCGTAGCTTGCGGTCAGGTCAAGCAAGGTGGTCTGGTCGCTGAACTTCTCGCGCAGTTTCAGATATTGCCGGCGTTTGCCGAGATCATCCCCGCCCGAAGTCGTGAACTGGTTGTCGTAAAGGTTGTAATATTCCTCACGATTGAACCCGTCGGCAGTGGCCTTCTGGTAGACCAGGCGCGGCGTAACCTTGATCCGGTCCGTCGGTTGCCACAGCAGGGATACGCGAGTGCCGAAGCGATCGCCATCATTGACGTTCTTCTTCGCAGCGGGGCCAACCGCGTCAACGAAACCGCCGAAGTGGGTGTAGTAAGTTACGAGGCGAGCGGCGAGCGTGTCGGCGATCGGGATGTTGACCGCCGCCTTGGCGTCATAACCCATCGATCCGCCGGACAGGAAATTGACGCCGCCTTCGACCTCGCCTTCGACCACGCCGATCTTCGGCTGGTTGGTGATGTAGCGGACAGTGCCGCCGACCGATCCGGCGCCGAACAGCGTGCCTTGCGGGCCGCGCAGCGTCTCGACGCGGTTCAGGTCGAAGAGGTCGAAGTCAGGTGTAAACAGCGACAGCGAAACGATGCTCTCGTCGAGGTAGACGCCGACCTGCTCCTTCACGCCCGGCTGGTCTCGGACGACCTGGCCGGCGGAGACGCCACGAACCGAGACCTGGCTCTGGCCCGGGCCGAGGTTCTGGACCGTGAGGCCGGCGACGTTGCGAGCGATGTCTTCGATGGTCTGAGCATTGGCGCGCTGGATGTCAGCCTGCGTCTGCGCGTTGATCGAGAAGGGAACGTCCTGAACACGGGACGCGCGCTTCGTCGCGGTCACGATGATCGCTTGCCCCTCGTCGGGGTTCGGGACGGTCGTTTGCGTCGCCTGGTTGGACGCCTGGGCGGCGGCTTCCTGAGCCGTTTGGGCCGCGGCCGGGAACGAGATTGCCAACGCGGATGTGCCGATGAACAAGGCTGCCGGAATGCGCATAAGATCCCCCCTGTAGTGTCGTTACGCGGACATATGCCCGAAACGGCCGCTACTCCGGAAGGCCACGCTGCACGTGCGAATGCTTTCTCGTCACGGCTGTTGCAGGATTGTTACAACATCCATCAACTAGCCGAACGGCAGGAGCGAGGCCGGAGGGCAGACCGGAACTGGCGCTCCACGGTCGGCGAGGAAGCGATGGCGGACGATTTCTGCCTGTTGCTCAAGGCCGTAGCGCCCGAACGGCCGCCCGGGCACAAGGTGATAGCCGTACTTGCAGAAGGGATGGCGCATTAGCGGCAGGTAGAAGAGCCCCTTCGCCTGCGTTTGCCAGACGTGCGTCAGTTCGTGGATGAAATAGCCTTGCGCGTGCAGCGATTCCTTCGAGAAATCCGCCGACCAGCCGCCGCCATCAGGGTGGAAATAGATGTTGCCCATCGGGGCCATCGCCGAGCGGCGCGGCTGCAACGGCCACCATTTGCCAAGCACCAGCCGCACGTTCGAATAATCGATGGCCGATCCGAAGATGGACCGCGCCAGCTCGATTTCGCCAGGCGTGAGAGGGCGCCGCTCCATGCGTCGATAGCTAAGCGCTGTTCATCGCCGCACCAAGGGGCGCTCTTGCGGCGGTTTGTGCGCATCGCTACGTGCAATCGCAAATAAGAATGGAGGAAGGTTCCAATGAGCGAGACTGCCGATCGGGTGAAGAAGATCGTCGTCGAACATCTCGGCGTCGAGGCCGACAAGGTCACGGAAGACGCCAGCTTCATCGATGATCTCGGCGCCGACAGCCTCGACATCGTCGAGCTGGTCATGGCCTTCGAGGAGGAATTCGGTGTCGAAATCCCCGACGACGCCGCGGAGAAGATCACGACGGTTCACGACGCGATCGCCTATATCGATCAGAACAAGGGCTGATCGGGAACGATCGCTTTTCATTTGCCGTTCGCCCAGCGCTTGTCGAAGGGCTGTCCTGCTATTAGCGCGGGATAGAAGAACAGGGCTTCGACAGGCTCAGCCCTAACGGGTTGGGCCTGTTGTTCTTTCGGAGTTGGATCAATGCGCCGTGTCGTAGTGACGGGTCTGGGTCTGGTGACGCCCCTTGGCGGGGACGTCGAGACCACTTGGCAAAACCTTATCGCGGGTAAGAGCGGGATCGCGGCGATCACGCGCTTCGACACCACCGACCAGAAAGCGAAGATCGCCGGCGAGGTGAAGCCAAAGGATCATCCGATGGGCTTCGATCCCGACAAGCGCGTGGACCACAAGGTCCAGCGCCAAGTCGATCCGTTCATCGTCTATGCGATCGACGCCGCCGGCCAGGCGCTCGAGGACGCCGGCCTCGCCGACATGGACGAGGACCTGAAGGAGCGCACGGGCGTCTCGATCGGATCTGGAATCGGCGGATTACCGGGGATCGAGAGCGAATCGCTTGTGCTTGCGGAAAAGGGCGCGGCCCGCGTCAGCCCGCATTTCGTCCATGGCCGACTGATCAATCTCACGTCGGGCCAGGTCTCCATCAAGTACGGCTTGATGGGCCCCAACCACTCGGTGGTTACCGCCTGCTCCACCGGCGCCCACTCGATCGGGGACGCGGCGCGCATGATTAAGGACGGGGACGCGGACGTCATGCTTGCGGGGGGTGCCGAGAGCACGATCAACCCGCTTGGGGTTGCAGGCTTTGCCCAGGCCCGGGCGCTCAACACGTCGTATAACGACCGCCCCGAGCAGGCGAGCAGGCCCTATGACAAGAATCGCGAGGGCTTCGTCATGGGCGAGGGCGCGGGCGTCGTCGTGCTCGAGGAATATGAGCACGCGAAGGCGCGAGGCGCGAAGATCTATGCCGAGGTCGTCGGTTATGGCCTGTCGGGCGACGCCTATCACGTGACTGCCCCTCATCCAGAAGGACGCGGCGCCGAACTGGCGATGAAGATGGCGCTGAAGAAGGCCGGCCTGAAGCCGGAGGACATCGATTACGTCAATGCCCATGGAACTTCGACCATGGCCGACACAATCGAGCTGGCTGCCGTGAAGCGCGTGCTTGGCGACAACCTGCACGGGGCGTCGATGAGCAGCACCAAGTCGGCGATCGGTCACCTGCTCGGCGGCGCCGGCGCAGTCGAAGCGATCTTCTGCATCCTCGCCATTCGCGACCAGATCGTTCCGCCGACGCTCAACCTCGACGATCCTGACGAAGGCACGGAAGGGGTCGACCTGGTCCCGCACAAGGCCAAGAAACGGCCGGTCCGGGCGGTGCTCAGCAACAGCTTCGGTTTCGGCGGCACCAACGCCTCCCTGATCATGAAGGCCGTGTGAAGCGAATCCTGCTGATCGGCTTCGGCGGGGTGATCCTCGCCGGGCTGCTGGTCACTTATTTCCTGTGGTGGGCGCCGGGGCCGAAACGCGTCGCACACGACGTACTGGTCCCCGAAGGCGCCACACTGGGCACTGTGTCGCGCCAGCTGGCAAAAGAAGGCGCGATCCCGGGAACCGCCAGGACCTATTACGTCATGGCTCGCATTTTTGGTTCGGGCGATCCGATCCAGGCTGGCGAGTTCTCGATCCCCAAGGGAATGAGCGGCGCCGCGGTCCTCGACCTGCTGCAACACGGCAAGCCGACGCAGCGGTTGATTACGGTCGTCCCGGGAATGCCGTCGATCATCATCGCAGAAAAGCTTGCTGCCAATCCGTACCTAACGGGCCCGCCGGCAGTGGTTGAGGAAGGTTCGGTACTCCCGGACAGCTACGGCTTCCAGCGCGGCGAGACGCGGGCAATCGTTGCGAGCCGAATGCAGGCTTCGATGGCGCTAGCAATCGACGCACTGTGGCCAAAGCGCGACTACGTCTGCCCGTTGGCGACCAAGGAGCAGGCGGTGACGCTAGCGTCGATCGTCGAGAAAGAGACGGGCAAGCCGAGTGACCGGCCGATGATTGCTGCGGTTTATTGCAATCGCTTGCGGATCGGTATGAAGCTCGATGCCGACCCAACCGTTATTTACCCGGTCACCAAGGGCAAGCCGCTGGGCCGCCGCATTCTTCGTTCCGAGCTCAACTCGGATGACCCCTATAATACGTACCGGCGACCGGGCCTCCCGCCAGGGCCGATTACCAACCCGGGCAAACCCGCGATTGAGGCCGTGCTTCATCCGGCGAAAAGCGATGCGCTCTATTTCGTTGCAACGGGCGCTCCCGATGGCAGCTCGGTCTTTGCCAACACGCTCGCGGAGCACAACGCCAACGTCGCGAAGCTGTACGCGCTTCGCCGCCAGCGCGGCGAGATGTGACTTAGCGCGTTCCCACGGATTCGGACTTTACGTAGCCGACCCGGCGATCGTCGCCTGCGTAGCCCCAAGCCCAGCCGAGCGTGTCGTCGAGAAGCAGGAAGGATTCCCCGGGCTGCAGCACGCGAAGAACGTCGGCATCATCGGATGGTTCGGCTCGAAGCTCGACCGCTACCGAGACTTTTCGCTCGATCGGCTCGGCGTAGTGAGAGGCAATCACGGAACCGGCCAGCGCCACGTCTGCCAGGTCTTTGCGGAAAGCGTTGAAGTTGGGGTCGGGCGGGTTCGAGTGCCCGCTTAACGCAAAGGAATCACCGCCCGTGAGCGTAGGCGTGAGCCTGGGCCTGCCCGATGACTGGGCGATGGCCTGATCCGCCGCCGTCTCCTTCGCGGAGGTTGCGCTTGAAACCTTCAAGAAATTCAGCCCCACTGTTGGTGCGGACGACGAACACATTGCGCCGGTCGTCCTGGTCCCTCTCGCGGCGGAGATAGCCGAGCGCGCCGAGCGTATTCAAGGCGCGAGTCACCACGGGCTTTGAAACACCCAGAATGCGGGCGAGGCCGCGGACCGTGTGCGGCCCAGGGGTCAGGTAAACGAGCATCAGCAACGCCATCTGCCGATTGGTCAGGTCGGGCTCGCCCGAGCGGACATAGGCGATCAACGCCTTCATCCAGCTTGTTAGCGAAACCTCGCCCATCGCCGCCAATCTCCATTCCCTTCGTCGCGTAGTGCGGAAGTAAACCGGTAAGGGCGCGAAATGTTGCAGGGCAAAAGGCCGAAAAGGCTCAATTCTCGGCTAATTGTTGTTTCATGCGTGAGAATAGCGTCGGCGAATAGTCTCGAACACGGCGCGAAGTCCGAGCGCCTCTCCACCCTTCGGGCGGCCGGGCTTGGCAGGATCTCGCCACGCCCAGGTGTCGAGATGCGCCCAGGCGATCTCGTCGGGAACGAACCGTTTCAGGAACATCGCGGCGGTGATGCAGCCCGCCATTGGCGAGCTGGACGAATTCGCGAAGTCCGCGATGTCGCTCTGGAGCAGATCGTCATAGGGATCCCACAGCGGCATGCGCCACAAGCGATCTTCAACCTCTCGAGCGGCGGTCTCGATCTCAGCGGCAAGATCGTCCCGGTTCGAGAAGGTAGCAGGCAGGTCCGGGCCGAGGGCAACGCGCGCCGCACCGGTCAGCGTTGCGAAATCGACGATCAGTTCCGGCTTGTCCTCGACCGCCTTCGCCAGCGCATCGGCCAGGATCAGCCGGCCCTCCGCATCGGTATTGTCGATCTCGACCGTCAGGCCCTTGCGCGACCTGACGATGTCGCCGGGGCGGTAGGCTGCACCGCTGACGGCATTCTCTACCGCCGGAATGAGCAGGTGGAGTCGAACGGGCAGGCGCTCGAGCGTAATTAGGCGGGCCAAAGCGAGGGCGTGGGCTGCGCCGCCCATATCCTTCTTCATGATGCGCATGCCGGAAGCCGATTTGAGGTCGAGGCCGCCACTGTCGAAGCAGACACCCTTGCCGACTACGGCGATGCGGGGGTGCCGCGTGTCGCCCCATTCCAGCTCAATCAGGCGCGGCGCGCGTTCGGGTGTTGCTGCTGCGCCAACCGCCGCGATGAGGGGAAAGCCTTCGGCCAGGTCGGCTCCGGACGTGACCTTGACCTTTGCGCCGGAGCGGCTCGCTTCCGCTTTGACGGCGTCTTCGATTTGTTGGGGGCCGAGATCGGCTGCCGGAATATTCACGAGGTCGCGGACGAGCGCCGTTGCCTCCGCCAGGCGAACGGTCTCGTCGATCCGTGCCGGGTCGCCCGTGGCCAGGACTCGTGCCCCTGGCTCATCGCCTGAGCTGGAGCGGTAGTCGTCGAAACGATGCTGTGCGAGGAGCCAGCCAAGAGCGGCCTGCCCGACGTCGCCCGACGCCAGCTTATACGTGCCCTCGGGCAGGCTTTCGGCGAGCTTGGCCAGGCACCAGGGCGACAGCTCGGCCGCATTCTTCACCGCGCTCACGACCTCGAACTCGTTGCCGCGCGGAAGAATGACGAATGCCGAGCCCTTCTTTCCGTCGAACCGATGCGCCTCGATCAGCGCGCGATCCTCGGCTGGCCGTGCCTTTAGCCAGGCATCGAACGAGCCTTTGTCGACGAGGTAGATCTGTCGGGCCTTCTGGCCACGGTCGGGTACGAGGAGCGAGGCGAAGTCGGTCATGGTGGCGGCTCTAGAGCGCGATGCTGCGCAGGGCCAGCACGTGAACAGTTTGTAACCGTTGGAACGCTCGCCATTGCCCGCCCGTTAGATTTTCGGGGGATTTGCAGGGAGTCTCCCGATGAAGCGCAGCTGGGCCGCAATCGTCCTCGCCATTGTCATGGCCTTGATTGGCTTCACGCTAGCGGTTGGCGGCGGCTGGCTCTTGAGCCTCGGAGGATCACCCTATTACCTGATCGCCGGCGTGCTCATGATCGCGTCGGCCTGGCTGCTGATGCGCGGACGCCTGCTCGGCGGATGGATATATGTCGGAACCTTCATTCTCTCGGCGATTTGGGGTTTCGCGGAAGCGCGCGGCAATGCGTGGGCCCTGATCCCGTGGCTTATTGCGCCTTTGGTGCTGCTTATCGCCGTATTGCTCGTGATGCCGGGCCTGACGCGCGCTCCCAACCGCTGGAAATACGCGGGCGGCGGAATTGTCGTTGCGGTCCTGTTCGTCGTCATCAGCTTCGCCGCGCTCGGCAATGGCAGTTCGGCAATTGCGGCGCTCCCGCAAGGCGGCGCGGCGATGGTCGACCCATCGGGCTTGGTCACAGGAGCTGACTGGCCGGCCTATGGCGGGACGGGGGCCGCACAGCGCTACTCGCCGTTGGCGCAGATCAACCCGGGCAATGTCGGCAAGCTCCGGAAGGTGTGGGAATTCCACACCGGTGGAAACCCGACCAACGCCGATTACCAGAAGCTCTACGGGACGGAGAATACACCGCTCAAGGTCGGCAATTTGCTCTACACCTGCACCGCCAAGAACATCGTCATTGCGATCGACGCGGCGACCGGGAAGCAGGTGTGGCGTTACGATCCGCAGGTGCCGGATAAGTGGATTCCGTACACGACGGCGTGCCGGGGCGTAGCGTGGTACAAGGTGCCGGATGCGGCAGCCAACACGCTGTGCGCGAGCCGTATCATCGAAGGTACGCTCGACAGCCGCCTGATTGCGCTGGACGCGCTGACCGGGCGGCCGTGCACCGATTTCAACGGAACGGGCCAGCAGGACACGAAGATCGGCATGGGTTGGGTCCCGCCCGGCTCGGCAGCGATCAACTCCGCGCCCACCATCGTTCGCGGAATCATCGTCGTTCCGCACCAGATACTGGACGGACAATGCCGGTGCGCGCCGTCGGGCGTGATTCAGGGCTTCGACGCCAGGACGGGCAAGCTCGCCTGGGCGTGGGACATGATGCACCCGGACTGGAACGGCTATCCGCCGAAAGGGCAGACGTGGGCGCGCGGGACGCCGAACAGCTGGACCAGTAGCACGGGCGACGAGAAGCTCGGCCTGGTCTACGTGCCGATGGGCAATATGGCGGACGACTATGTGTCCGCAGGCCGTCCGCCGCAGGCCAACCAATATTCGAGCTCGGTGGTCGCGCTCGATGTCACCACCGGCAGGCCGCGCTGGAGCTTCCAGACCGTCCACAAGGACGTGTGGGACTATGACCTCGGCAGCCAGCCGACGCTGATCGATTATCGCGGGACGCCGGCGGTGCTGCTGCCGTCGAAGCAGGGCGACCTTTACGTACTCGACCGGGCGACCGGCCGGCCGTTGACGCCGGTGGGCTCGATCAAGGCGCCGCTTGGCGGGCTTGAGCCGCAGGAACGCTCGCCGATCCAACCGGTGTCGCTGTGGCACACGTTACGCAAGCCCGACCTGAAGGAGTCCGACATGTGGGGCATGTCGCCGATCGATCAGATGATCTGTCGGATCCAGTATCGGCAGGCGGACTATCGCGGTTATTTCACGCCGCCGAGCGCCGAAAAGTTCTCTGTGCAATATCCCGGCTACAACGGCGGAAGCGACTGGGGCGGCGTGTCCGTAGACCCGGTGCGTGGCGTGATCGTCGCCAATTACAACGACATGCCCAACTATGTTCGCCTGGTGCCGCGCGCCGAGGCGAACAAGGAGAAGATCTTCCCGCGTTTCGCCACGACCGATCCGCCCAGCAAGCCGCACCAGATCGACCCGCAATGGGGCGTCCCATACGCAGTCAAGGTCAATGCCGGCTGGCGGGTGCCGTTCACCAAGCTGATGTGCAAGCGCCCGCCCTATGGCGGCATCCGCGCCGTCGACATCGCAACCGGCAAGACGATCTGGGACCGCCCCTTCGGCACCGCGCGGAAGAACGGGCCGTTCAACATCCCGACGATGCTGCCATTCAGCATCGGCACGCCCAACAACGGCGGGGCGGTGACAACGGCAGGCGGGCTTATCTTCATCGCCGCAGCGACGGACGACCTGCTGCACGCGATCGACATGCGGACGGGCGAGACCGTCTGGTCGGTGCCACTTCCGGGAGGCGGGCAGGCGACGCCCATCGTCTACCAGCAAGGCGGCCGCGAATATGTCGCGATCTTCGCCGGGGGCCACCACTTCATGGAGACGCCGATGGGCGACAGCATTGTCGCCTACGCGCTGCCCAGTTAGCTTATTCGGGCATCACCAGGAATTGCTCCCAGCGGCCGCCCGCGCCGGGCTCGGCGTACGTCACGAGCGTGAGGTCGGGATGGCCGGCATAGTGGATCGTGAAGTTGCGGTTGACGAAGCCGCCGCGCAGCCGCGGCGGCCCGGAGGCCTCGATTGAAGTCGGTGCCCCGAGTGAACCGAGGCTCGACTTGAAATCGGCAAGCACGGTCGGGTCGAAATAGTAATTGAGGTCGGCAGTGAATTTGGTCCTGTCCGGTGCGCCGCGAACCAGGGCATCGTAGATCGCTCGAACATCGGTCAGACGGTCGCCTTCACCCGACAGGCCTGGCTCAGGCTGATTGAGGACGATTTTCTCGATTCCCGCGGTCAAGGTGCCGGTCGCGCCGCTGAAGTCCGCGTTGGTGAAGACGATGATCGCGTCCCTCGTGTCCGGATAAATGGTGTTCTGCGTCAGGAAGCCGACCGCTTCGCCGCCGTGATTGATGATGTGCCGCTCACGTGCATAGATATTGAAGACGCCGAGCCCGTAGCCGTTGGTGCGTCCGTCGGCCCGTATCACCGGCGTTTCCTGCTCGATCCAATCGCTGGCGGGGATGAGCGCACGGCTCATTCGGGCGATGTCCCATTTGGCGAGATCCGCCGCGTTCATCGATAGTTCGCCTGCTGCATAAAGCCAGCCGCGGCCCGGCTGCCGGGCGACGCGGATCGGCCCCAGTGCATTGCGCTTGTAGCCGGCGGGGAAGGCTGGCGTGTTGGTGTCATCCTGGTCGAGGACGCTCGTCATCCCGAGTGGGTCGAACACCTTGCGGTGGAGATAGGTCAGCAGCGGCTCACCGCTGACCTTCTCCGCGATCATGCCGGCAACGACGTAGCCGGTATTGCTGTATTGCCAGCGCGTGCCAGGCTCGAAATCGAGCGGCTTCTTCGCCCATTTGTCGACGATGTGCTGCGGTGTCGTCGCACTTTCCATGTCCTCGAACGAATAATCTTGCGGCCAGAAGTCCTGCAGGCCGGAGGTGTGACTGAGCAGCTGGCGGAGGGTGATGCGGTCGCCGCCAGTGATCCCCGGAATGTATTTCGCAACATGATCGTCGAGCTTCAGCTTGCCCTCGTCCTCGAGCAGCTGGAGCGCCATCGCGGTGAACTGCTTGGAGTTGGACGCGATCTGGTAGGGCAGGGCAGGGTTGGCCGGCAGCCCTTCATTAGCTTTCCCGTACGCCTTCGTAAGCACGAGCTTGCCATCGCGTACGACGGCAATCTCCGCGGAGGGCACGCCCGTGTCGGCAAGAGTTTTCGCGACGAGCTGATCGATCGCGGCGACTTGCGCCGGCGGGAGTTGCTGGGCGGCGGCGGATGTCGCGACCAGTGCGATGAGGGCGGGAGCGAGCTTGATCATACCCGCAGCCTAACGGCCGTGCCGGGCCTGTCGAGTCAGGCCCGGCTTTGCCTGTTACATTTGGTTGTTGGTCGGGGTTCCCATGGTCTGCGGACCGCCGGTGACCGAGCCGCCAGAGGCAATCTGCTGCTGCACCGCCTGCGTCAGCTGCGGCGACGTCGTCGTGGCCGTGCAGGTCGCATGACCGTTGGCAGCGGATGCGGCGATGACATCGACCGACACGCCGCAAACGCTTGCTGCGACGGCGATCGGGACCTGGGCGGTCACCGGGATATTGTTGCGGTTGACCTGCAGCGACACCGAAAGGTCGTTAAGGACATTCTGGAGGTTCACGCTGACGAGTGCCGGGATGCTGGACCCGCCACTGCCAGCTGTCGTGCCGCCTGTCGAACCGCCATCAGATCCCGTCGTTGGGGCGGTGGAGCCCGCTGGGGCGTCGCTGGCCGTAGCGGGCGATTGCGTCTTGCAGCCGGCGATTGTGAGCGCCGCAGCCGTCATGGCTGCGGCAACGAACGTCGAGGTACGTGCCATACTAGCTCTCCTTGTGAGCGGATTCGGATCAGTGCGGAGTCGTGCCGTCGGGTTGCGGCGTCGTCGGCGTGGTGGTCGTCGGAGTCGTGGTGGACGGCGTTGTCGTCGTCGGAGTGGTCGTCGTCGGGGTGGTTGTCGCCCCGCTCGACTGAGCGCCGCCGCCAACCGAGCCGTTCGCCGCGAGCTGCTGCTGAACCGCCTGCGAAAGCTCCGGCGAGGTCGTCGTGGCCGTGCAGCCCTTGCTGCTGCCGCCGCCGGCGCCGATCGACAGGATGTTGATCGACACGCCGCAGACATTGGCTGCGATGGTAATCGGAATCTGCGCGTTGATCGGGATGTTCGCCTTGTCGATCTTCAGGTCGAGAGCGAGGTTATTCAGGACGTTCGACAGGTTGACGTTGACCAGCTGGCTCGACACCCCGGTCACGCCGTGAGCGACGGCCGACCCAGCGCTCTTGACGCCGTCCATCGCCGACGAGGCGGTCTTACAGGCTGAAACGAGGCAAAGCGCGCCGAGGACGGGCGCGAAAGAACGCATGCGCATACGCAACTACTCCCACTGTTGGGAGCGCTAACGTTCGTTCATGCGGATAGTTCTGTCGGCTAACCGACCCTGCGCACAAAGCCGGTCGAACTCGCGACCTTCATTCCGAACTTGCGCACGGTGAGCTTGCTCTGTGCGCTGTTGCCGTCCGGAGCCGGCGTCAGCCATTGCTCGACCAGCAGGTCGCCCTTCATCCTGAACTTGAAGCGGTAGCTGCCGTCCACCTCGTCAACGGCGACCGGGCCAACGGCCTCCGTCATCGTTCCCGAATAGCGGCCCGGTCCGACCTGTTTCACTTTCCAGCGCCGCTGTTCGGGAGCCTGACCCTCGTCATAGACCTGCTGCAGGAGCGCCAGCGAACCGTCGCCGAGGATGCGGCCTTGGCCCAGCGTGCGCGACCGATACGGCTTCTTCATGATGACCTTCACGACCGCCTGCATTTCCGTGCGACCTTCGAAGAAGCGCAATGGCTGGCGGGTTCCGGCATCGGCTGAAACCGGCAGGATGGCAGCGCAAATGATTGCGCCCACAGCGATTTTCCTGGTTTGCCCCAGGTAGCTCTCCCCAATCACGGCGTTCCAAACGCCAGGATCCCAGAATCTTTCCATCAGCGGTAGCCGCCGGTAAGCCAAGCGTTAATTTGGGCGGGGGCCGAAATGATCGACTTTTTCTACAATCTGCCTGTCTGGCTCATCACCGTCTTCGTGCTCGGCCTTTCGTTGCTGGTGGGGCTCGGCACCAGCTACGGCCTGCGCCGCTTATTCCGGCTGCACTCGAGTGATGACGAAACGGAGTCCGCAGTCAGCCTGATGCAGGTGGTCGCAGCCTACATCGGTATCCTCATCGCCTTTGCCGGCGTGCAAGTTTGGCAAGACTTTGCGGATGCGGACAATGGCGTTCACCGGGAGGCGGCGACGGCAGCGCAGCTTTACCGGGACATGGCGACTTACGGCCCGGAAACGCTTGCCGCGCGCGCTCAGCTTCGCGCTTACACCAGGAGCATCGTCGCCGACGAATGGCCGTTGCTGGCCAAGGGACAGACCAGCGACAAGACGGATGTTGCCCTGTTCCAGCTATTCGATTCGATCGGGAGGATCCGGCCCAAGGATGGACGCGACACAGCCATCTACACTGAGGTGTTCCAGAACCTGAACAAGCTGGTGGAACTACGCCGCGATCGGCTGATCCACAGCGATTCCGGGATGCCGGTGATCTTGTGGATTGTCGGGCTGGTCGGGTCGATGCTGATCGTCGCCTACACCGCAACCTTCCCGCGATCGCGCACTAATGCCCTGATGATCGGCGGCATCTCGATCGCGCTGGGCCTTGTGTTCCTCTTCATCCTGATCGTCGACCGCCCCTTCATGGGCAGCTTCAGCGTCAGCAACGCCGAGCTTGCGGGACTATCCGGCAAGTTCGACCAGCTGGATCGCTTGACCGCTCAGGCCGGGATCAGCGCTCCCCGGTAACCGGCGTCTTCAAGCGTCCGCCCGGCGCCGAGCGCAACGCACTCCATTGCGTTATCCGCGATCCGCACTGGAAGGCCCGTCTCGTCCGCAATGACTCCGCAAAGATCGCGCAACAGCGAACCGCCGCCAGTCATGGTGATGCCCTGGTCGATGACATCGGCAGCGATCTCGGGCTGCGTGTTTTCAAGGGCGGAGCGAACGACTTCCACGATGCGGTTGACCGGCTCGGCCACCGCTTCGGCGATCTGAGCTTGGTTGAGGGTGATCTCGCTCGGCACACCCTTGCTGACGTCGCGGCCGCGCACCGTGGCAATGAGCCCGATGCCATCCTCAGGCGGGCGGGCGCAGCCGATCTGGAGTTTCACGCGCTCGGCCGTGCCTTCGCCGATGAGCAGGTTGAAGTTGCGCCTGACGTAGGCGGTGATCGCCTCGTCCATGCGGTCGCCGCCGACGCGCGACGAGCGGCAGAAGGCGAGGCCCTGGAGCGAAATCACGCCGACCTCGGTCGTGCCGCCGCCGATATCGACGACCATGGAGCCAATCGGCTCGGTAACCGGAAGCCCGGCGCCGATCGCGGCCGCCATCGGCTCCTCGATCAGATGGACCTGGTCGGCGCCCGCGTTGGTGACTGCGTCGCGGATCGCCCTGCGCTCGACCGATGTCGCGCCGGAAGGGATGCAGATCACGACCTCCGGCCCGCGCGAAAAGCGGCTCGGGCCGCCGTGCGCCTTGCGGATGAAATGCTTGATCATCTCCTCGGCGACTTCGAGGTCGGCGATCACGCCATTGCGCAGCGGGCGGATGGTCTTGATGCCCTCCGGTGTCTTGCCCATCATCAGCTTGGCATCGTCGCCGACGGCGCGAACTTTGCGCACGCCGCTTTGGAATTCCATCGCGACGACAGACGGCTCGTTTGTCACGATGCCCGAGCCATGGACGTAAACGACCGTATTGGCCGTGCCGAGGTCGATCGCGACGCCGCGCGACGCGAAGTTGAATAATCTTGGAAAAGCCACTGGAAACCCCACCCCGATGAGTCGCGGGACAGCCTAGACGGGTGGGCCCAAAGCGCAGCAGGGCGGCACGGCGTTAACCATAAGCCGTTGGTAATGCGGGACGAAGCGCATGCTCGTTCCGGAGCGTAAACAATGATATGAAGATGCCGGGGGATTGCTCGGGCCCCTGCACCTCAAGCAGGGAGGACGAGCATATGGACGACGGACTTTGGTTCATCTGCGGAACGGTTCCGCTCATCTGGATTCTACGCCACAAACTGGGGCCAGACCCGTGGCCGGGCCCATGGCCGTGGTTGACCTTGCTTGCCGGAGGCCTGGGCGGAGTCGGCGCGGTGATCCTGTTTGGAGCGCGCTTCGCTGGCGATGGCGGGCTCGTTTCGAATTTCTTGATCGCCGTCGCGGGGGGCGCCTTCCTTGGACAGGCGGCCAACCTGGCGTTCGGTAACAGGGGCATCGCTAGATAGCGGTGTGAATGCAGCCGGGGGGCTCTCATGCCCCTCGGCGTTACAGCGGTACGCCGAAGAGGTCGTGCTCGTCTGAGTCTTCGACGCGGATCGTGACGATGTCGCCGGGGTTCAACCCGCCGGCATCGCGCAGGTGAACTTCGCCGTCGATCTCGGGCGCATCGGCCTTGGAGCGGCCAGTCGCGCCGCCTTCTTCGTCGATACGGTCGATCAGCACGTCGATATCGCAGCCGACCTTGGCGGCGAGCTTCTGGGCGCTGATGCGTGCTGACAGCGCCATAACCTTTTCATAGCGCTCCTGCTTGATGTCCTCGGGGACCTGAGCGTCCATCGAGGTCGCGGGAGCGCCTTCGACCGGTTCGAACTTGAACGCGCCAACGCGGTCGAGCTGCGCTTCTTCCAGCCAGGCAAGCAGGTAGGCGACGTCTTCGTCGGTCTCGCCGGGGAAGCCCACAACGAACGAGGAGCGGATGGCGAGATCGGGCACCTGCGAGCGCCAGTTGTGGATGCGCTCCAGCACTTTCGCGTCGTTGGCTGGACGGCGCATCGCCCGGAGCACCTTCGGGCTCGCGTGCTGGAATGGGATATCGAGGTAGGGGAGGACCAACCCCTCAGCCATCAGCGGAATGACGTTTTCCACGTGCGGATAGGGGTAGACGTAGTGAAGCCGAACCCAGGCGCCGAGCTTGCCGAGTTCGCGCGACAGGTCGGTCATGTGGGCGCGGACTTCCGCGCCTTTCCACATGCGCGGCTGGTGACGGATGTCGACGCCGTAAGCGGATGTGTCCTGGCTGATGACCAGCAGCTCCTTGGTGCCGTTCGCAATCAGCTTTTCGGCTTCGCGCAGGATGGCGTCGGGACGTCGGCTGACGAGGTCGCCGCGAAGGTGCGGGATGATGCAGAAGGCACAGCGATGGTTGCAGCCCTCGGAAATCTTCAGATAACTGTAGTGGCGCGGCGTCAGCTTGAGCCCGCCTTCCGGCACGAGGTTCAGGAAGGCATTGGCCGGGATCGGCGCCGCTTCGTGAACCGCGCCAACGACCTGCTCATATTCGTGTGCACCGGTGATCGCGAGGACGTCGGGGAAGCGCTCTCGGATGACTTCGGCTTCCTTGCCGAAGCAGCCCGTGACGACCACGCGGCCGTTTTCGGCGATGGCCTCGCCGATCGCTTCGAGGCTCTCTTCCTTGGCAGAGTCGAGGAAGCCGCAGGTGTTGACCAGCACCACGTCCGCGCCGGCGTAATCCGGCGACATGTCATAGCCGTCTGAGCGCAGCTTGGTCATGATCCGCTCGCTGTCGACCAGGTTCTTGGGACAGCCGAGTGAGACCAGCCCGACGCGCGGGGGCTTGGGGAGCGTTATGACGTTCATCGGAAGGGCCGCGCCAATATAGGAACTTTCGGGCGAAATCGAGGCCTCGGGCTGAACGCCTTGTTCATCGTGCACGGCGGCGGCTAAAGCGCGCCGACCTGAGGATATGAGGAGCAAGCATGCGTATCGCGATGATCGGCACCGGCTACGTCGGGCTCGTGTCGGGCGCGTGCTTGGCCGACTTCGGCCACAAGGTCACCTGCGTCGATAAGGATGCAGGCAAGATCGCGGGCCTGGATGCCGGCGTCATGCCGATCTGGGAGCCCGGCCTTGAAGCGCTGGTGAAGGCCAATGTCGAGCGAGGCCGGCTGAACTTCACGACGGACGTCGCCAAGGGCGTCGAGAACGCCGAGGCCGTGTTCATTGCCGTCGGAACACCCGCTCGCCGCGGCGACGGGCACGCCGACCTTACATATGTCTATGAGGCAGTTCGGGAGCTCGCAAAGGTCATCAAGCCGGGGACCGTCGTCGTCACCAAATCGACGGTGCCCGTCGGCACTGGCGACAGGATCGTCGCAATCCTGAGGGAGGAGGGTGCGGAGGGCATTTCGGTCGCGTCCAATCCGGAGTTCCTGCGCGAGGGGGCCGCCATCCGCGACTTCAAGATTCCGGATCGCATCGTAGTCGGAGCCGAGGACGAGCGGGCGCGCGAGGTTCTCCGTGAAATCTACCGGCCTTTGTTCCTCAACCAGGCGCCAATCCTGTTCACCGGCCGGCGGACGGCCGAGCTGACGAAATATGCGGCGAACGCCTTCCTCGCGGTGAAGATCAGCTTCATCAACGAGATCGCGAACCTGTGCGAAGCGGTCGACGCCGACGTGCAGGACGTTGCGCGCGGGATCGGGCTCGACAATCGCATCGGGCCGAAGTTCCTGCACGCGGGGCCCGGCTATGGCGGAAGCTGCTTTCCAAAGGACACGCTCGCCCTGCTGCAGACCGCGAACGAGGCCGGTGTCGAGCAGCAGATCGTCGCGACCGTCGTGAAGGTTAATGACGAGCGCAAGGATTCGATGGCGGGCCGCGTCGAGCGGGCGTTGGGCGGTAGCGTTGCTGGAAAGCGGCTTGGAGTGCTGGGCCTGGCGTTCAAGCCGAACACCGATGACATGCGCGACGCACCGTCAATTCCGCTCGTGAAGGGCCTGGTCGAGCGCGGCGCGGACGTCATCGCGTTCGATCCGGTTGCCCGCGAGCAGGCCGAGAAGATCCTCACCGGAATCGAATATGCCGCCGATGCCTATACCGCCGCGGAGGGTGCCGATGCGGTGGTGATCGTGACCGAGTGGGACGAGTTCCGGGCACTTGATTTAGACACCCTTGCGGGCCGGATGCGCGGCAAGGCGCTCATCGACCTGCGCAACGTCTGGGATCCTGTCGAAGCGCAGCGGGCAGGGCTGACCTATCTCGGGATCGGCCGTGGAGCGCGCCCGGCCTGAACATCCGATCCGAAATGGATTGAAGTTGCATCCAGAACGGCTTGTAGGGCCTATAACAGCCGCGATGCGTCACGACCGCCTTCAACCGCCAGCTCACGTCGCCCTGCTGACGCGCAAGCGATTCCAGTTCGCCGGCGCTCTCGTCATTGGCGCGATTATCCCGTGGCTAGCGCGCGGGCCGCTGCTTCCCGGTACGATCGACGAGGCAGCCAGCGTCAACACCCTGATTGCGAACGTTATCGCGGTTGGGATCACCTTCTGGATGCGGCTCTCGATCGAGACCTATCCCGGTATCCGCCGCAGCTACGTCATCTTCCCAGCCGCGCTGACGGGCCATGGCCTGACCATCGTCTATTTCGTCCTGACCCGCTTTCCCTACGACCGTGCGGCGTTGCTGGCGGGGTTCGTCCTGCACGTAGGTTGGCTTTACTTTCTCTACGTCTACGCGGAGCGCAACGTTGTCCGCCGCTACGCCGTGGTTCCATACGGTGACGTCGGCGGCCTGGCGGCGATCGAGGGCCCGGAGTGGAAGGAGATGACGCGGCCGCGGCTGCACGATGTCCGCACATGCCACGCAATCGTCGCCGATTTTTCCGCCGACATGCCCGACGAATGGGAAGCGTTCCTGGCTGACGCGGCGCTGGCTGGGCGGATGGTCTACCAGGTCAAGCAATTGTCGGAATCGCTGACCGGGCGGGTCGAGCTTGAGCACTTGTCCGAGAACAGTTTCGGTTCGCTGCTGCCGGCGCGAGGCTACTTCCACCTGAAGGGACTGATCGATTTCATCGTCGCGCTCGCGATCTTGCCAGTTGCCCTCCCCGTGATGCTGGCGTGCGCGTTCGCAATCAAAGCCGACAGCCGGGGCACGGTCCTGTTCCGGCAGAAGCGCGTCGGCCATGCGGGCAAGCTGTTCACGGTCTACAAGTTCCGCACCATGCATGACGTAGTTGTTGAGGACGAGCGCAACGCCGCCATCACCAAGGACGATGACGAGCGTATCACGCGAGCGGGGAAGCGACTGCGTAAGCTGCGGCTCGACGAGCTGCCGCAAATCTTCAACATCCTGATGTGGCAGATGAGCTGGATCGGCCCGCGGCCCGAAGCCCATTTGCTGTCCGGCTGGTACACCGAAGACATTCCATTCTACCGCTATCGCCATGTGGTGAAACCTGGCATCTCCGGATGGGCGCAGGTGAATCAGGGGCATGTCGCCGAAGTCGAGGATGTGAAGCGCAAGCTCCATTACGACTTCTACTACATCAAATATTTCTCGCCTTGGCTCGATCTGCTGATCGTGTTGCGGACAATCAAAACCATGCTGACCGGCTGGGGCGCTCGCTAACTGCCGTTGCCTTGGCGGCGGTCAAGGCCGTATCACCCTCGTAACGAGGCCAGACGGGGGTTGTGGCGATGGAGGTCTCTTACGACCAGAGGGGTGACGCGTTAGTCGTCGCTCCGGTCGGACGTGTCGACGAGGCAACCTGGGAAGAGTTCGGCGCTCAGCTAGCTGAAGGAATAGGCCGCGCGGCAATCGATAGCCTGCCGACGTTGATCATCAATCTGGCAGGTGTCGAGTACATGTCGTCACGCGGCCTGCGCGCGCTGACGATGGCCAAGCAGGAGGGCATCGCGTCGGGTGTTTCAATCCGGCTCGCCGCGCCCAACGACGTGATGCGCGAGATCCTCGCGATCAGCCGCTACGATCGCCTGTTCGCGGTGGATCCCGCCGTTCCCGGCGGCGATAACTGATGGATTCGATGGTTGTCCGCTTCTGGGGAACGCGGGGAATCCTCCCCGTTGCCGCCAATGCGCGCACCATTCGCGAGAAGATTGCCAACGCGCTCGTGGTCGCGAGCCGCGAAGGCATCGAGAGCTACGACGATGCCATCCGCTTCATCGACAGCGAACTCGATTTCGCGGCGGCCGCGACCTACGGTGGCGCGACCAGCTGCGTCGAGATCGAGAGCGGGGACGAAGCCTTCTTTATCTGCGACATGGGCAGCGGGCTCCAGGATATGGGCCGTGAGGCAGCCCGGCTCATAAAGCGGGGGCGGAGGGGCAAGTTCAACTTCTTCCTGTCCCACATGCACTGGGACCACATCATGGGGTTCCCGCACTTTCTCCCGGCGTTCGATGACAATTGCGAAATCGTCATTCACGCCTGCCATGCCGATGCCGAGGAAGCCCTTCGCAAGCAGCAGGACGAAATGAGCTACCCCGTGCCGTTCGCATCGTGGCCGGCGCGGATCAGCTTCGTGACGATCGAGCCGGGCCCTGAGTATCGGATCGACGGCTTGCGCGTAACGGCGATGAAGCAGGACCACCCGCACGACAGCTTCGGGTATCGCTTCATCGATGGCGAAGGGCGCCGCGTCGTCTACAGCACCGACAGCGAGCACCGCATCGACAACATGGAGCTCGAGGACGCTTTCACCTTCTTCTTCCGCGATGCCGATTTGGTGATTTGCGACACGATGTACTCGCTTGCGGCGACCAGCTCGGCGAAGGAGGATTGGGGTCACTCAAGTAATGTCGTCGCGATCGACCTCTGCCGGCAGGCCGCAGCCAAGAGGGTGGCCCTGTTCCATCACGATCCACTGCTCGACGACGAGGAGATCCAGCGGTTGCACGAGGACAGCATCCGTTACGAGAAACTGACTCGCGAAGGGGCGCCGGTAGAGGTGCTGTGCGCCTATGACGGGCTTGAGATTACCCTTTAATTCCAGTCGGGTAACGCCGCTGTGGGCCGCGATGGTCGCTCTTGCGGTGCTGGTTTCGATCGCCACGGGCGAGCGCACCCGGCAGATGTTGTTCGATGGCTGGCAGCGGCTGAGTCCGCGGAAGGTCGAGGCCCCGGAGATTCGCGTTGTGCTCATCGACGGCAAGAGCCTCGACTTCATCGGGCCGTGGCCGTGGTCGCGTTACTACATGGCGCGGCTGACGGAGGACATCGCCAAGGATGGCGCCAAGGTCATCGGCTATGACGTGCTCTTCCCGGAGCAGGATCGGGCGAGGCCGGAGCTGTTCGCCAAGCTCTATCCGGAGCTCAACCCGGCCGTCGCGAGCCAGGTGTCGGCGCTGCCATCGATGGACCAGGTATTCGGGGAGGTCATCGGCCGGTCGCCGGTGGTTATTGCCCGCGCCGGAGCGTCCGACGGGGTTCGCGATGCGTCGGCCCTCACTGTTGATGCAGAGATTAGAGGCACCTTGCCGAAGAAGGTCGACCGGTGGCCGGCGGCGATCGCAGCCATCCCGGAGATCGAGGATGTGGCCCTTGGCCATGGGCTTGTGAACGGCCAGCCGGATTCGGACGGGACCGTCAGGGCGGTTCCTCTAGTCATGGATGTGGTCGGCAAGCCCATGCCCGGATTGGCACTCGAAATGGCCCGACTTGGTATGGATGCGCCGGGCTTCGCGGTGTCGCCGAGCGCCGTCACGATCAAAGGACGCCAAGTTCCGATCGATGAGCGCGGGCGGATGCATTTCCGCTTTGGCGCTTTTCCAAAGGACAACGTCATTTCCGCGGCGTTAGTTCTCGGTGACTCCGTTCCCGCCGGCTATTTCCGGGGCAAGATCGTCCTTGTCGGCCTCGCCGCCGAGGGCACGTCCGACATTGTGGCCACTCCGCTGGCGGGCGAGAATTACGGGGTGCTCGTCCAGGCGCAGGCGGTCGACACGATCCTTCGCAGCGGGTGGTTGAGCCGTCCGCCGTGGGCCGACCTGGTCGAATTGGGACTGGCGGCTACGCTGGCGCTGCTTGCCCTGGTTGTTTCCCCGCGGGGACGATGGTCGAGGATAGCCGTCGCCACCGTCTTCCTCGCCTTGCCGGTTGGGAGCTTCGTAGCGTTCGATCGGCTCGCCCTCCTGATTGATGCGATCCGGCCCTTGGAAGTCGGCGGAGCGGCACTGGCGGGCGTCCTTATCGGCCTGTTTTCCGATACGAGGCGAGAGCGCGAGCGGCTGCGCGAAGCGCTGGTGCAGGAGCAGATGGCGGCGGCAAAGACCGAGGGCGAACTGCAGGCGGCGCGTGAAATCCAGATGAGTATGGTCCCGCCGCGCTCCGCGCTGGCCAAGGTCGATCCACGGCTCGACGCCGACGCCTTGCTCGAGCCAGCACGGTCCGTCGGCGGCGACCTCTACGACCTGATGCGCCTCGATGACGACCGCGCAGGGTTCCTCATTGGCGACGTTACCGGGAAGGGTGTTCCTGCCGCACTGTTCATGGCGATGTCGAAAGCGCTGACATCGTTCGTTCTCAACCGCGATAAAGCCGATCTCGGCAAGGTCGTGACGAGCATCAACGAAGAGCTGCTTCGCGGCGGAGCGGAAGCACTTAGCGTGACGATGATCATCGGGATCATCGACCTGAGTAATGGCGCGATATCGCTGGTCTGCGCAGGGCACGAGGATCCAATCACGCTAAGCGCCGATGGCAAGGCTGAAAGCCACCGTCTCGAAGGAGGGCCGCCGCTGGGCCTGGTCGACTATCCCTATCCGGTTGAATCCCTCCAGCTTCGCGGCGGCGACGCGCTCGTCCTCGTCACAGACGGCATCACCGAAGCCCAAGACGCAGCCAGCGCGCTATACGGACGCGATCACCTGCTCGAGCGACTGAAGCCCGGAACCGCCGCAGAGACGTGCGAGCGGCTGCGTGACGACGTCCGCAAATTCGAAGGCGGAATCGAAGCGACGGACGATCTAACGGTGATGACGCTCCGCTATCTCGGCTAGCGGACGATCACCTCGACGCGCCGGTTCATCGGGCTTTCGACATTGTCGGCGGTCGGTACCTTGAGCTCGCGCTCGCCCCGACCGACGGCGGACATGATCGAACGATCGAACCCCTTGCTCGCAAGCAGGTTGAGGATTTCCTCGGCGCGCTTTTGTGACAGGGCGTCATTGTCGGCCGCGCTGCCGACGGTGTCGGTATGCCCCGTGACCTGAACCTCGGCGCCCGGGCGTTTGGCGATTTCGGCGCGCAATTCCTCCAGCACCGGAGCGGACTCAGGCGTCATGTCCGTCGTTCCTTCGAGGAAGTAGAGCGTGAAGCTTTTGGCGGGGGGCGGAAGATCGCTGACCAGGGCCGCCTCGGCAGGTTTCAGCGCGCCCGCAGGCTTGATCGACGGAGTTCCGCCGAGTGACGCGCGGCTGTTCGCCTCGCTGACAACGGCATCGGTCGGCTTCCCGCCTGATTCGAGGATGGCGACCTTGCCGTGACCGCCGTCTTCGTCCGGCAGCAGGACCATCGATGAATGGGCGCAGCCGGTAAGCGCCAGCGCCATAAATGCTCCGGCGATGCCCCTGGTCATTTTGGGACCTCGACGATGAAACGTGTCCCCCGAACCCCGAGTAGTGAATTCGGAGTCCGGACCTGCATGGCATCGCGGCCGGACTTGGCGATCTTGCCGGACACGACGGCGAGAGAGCCGCGATCGACCTGCGTCACGAACGAGCCTTGCTGCCGCGTTCGGTCATATTCGAACTTGCTTACTGCAATGCGGCTGTTGGGGCCGACGGCGAAGCGGGTGTTGTCGATGAAGGTGAGGCTAATCCGCCCGTCCTTGCCCGTGACCAGCATGTCGCCGGGCTGCAGTTCCTGGCCCGTTGCCGCGGCGATCCGCGCAGTGCCTCGCTGGATAGCTGCAATGCCGCTCGCTGACTTCACTCGAGCGATTTCTGCGTAAGCCGGCGTTGCGGCCAGAATGACCGACAGAGCCAGCAAGAGCGATCGTCTGCCCACCGCTCATCTCCCCCTACTGTTGTTATCGTGCCATACAAAAGGGCGTGACATCGCGCGAATCAATTCCGGTCCCGTTACAACTGAACCTGTCGGGGCCAATGGCGGTCCATGACGCCACAGCGGCTGCTCGTGAATTCGCTCGAAAGGGCGGCTTGGACGACGACATAACATCGCGGCTGGCCGTCGTCGTCGAAGAATTGGTGATGAACCTCTACGATCATGGCGAGGTCACCCCGGACGACGAGATTTCGGTCGAGCTTACCCTGACGGAGGTGGACCTGAAGCTGGTCATTACCGACCCGGGCCGGCCTTTCGATCCGGGCACCGCCGATAATGGCGACCTGCCGCAACGGGGAGGCGGAGCCGGGCTCAAGCTGGTTCGCGCCTGGGCGAGTCACATTCGCTACCAGTCCGCGGACGGGCTCAATCAGATGGTGGTCCACCTGCCGGTTCACCGCGCCTGATCAGCGGGGCGCCGTCTCCCGCATAAAAAAGAAGATCGGCAGGACGCAGACAGCGACGAGCGCGATCATGGCGCCGGGCGCCATGGTCCATCCGGTTCGCTCGACGAGAAGCTGAGCGACCCAAGGGGTGAGCCCGCCGAAAATGGCGGTCGCCATGGTGGCCCCCAGCGCAAGTCCGGTGACCCGCCCTTCGCCAGGGAATTGCTCAGCGGTGGCGACGGCGCCGACCGCACTGACTCCGCCGGCAACGGCAGCGAGCACCACCGCGCCAAGAAGAGCGGGTGCCTGCGATCCACTGGCCATTAGCGAGAACATCGAGATCGGAAGGACGGCGCTGAGCAACGCGAGCGCGATGAGCGCCGGACGCCGCCCGAGGCGGTCCGATGCGAGGCCGACCAAGGGCGTCACGAGTATTACGATGACCGCAGCGATGGTGGAGAGCCAAAGGGAAACTCCTTCGCTCATCGCGCCTGCACTCGACAGGAACGATGGGACGTAGGTGATTCCGACGTAATAGGTGATCGAGCCCAGCGCCGAGATGGAGAAAGCGCGGGCAATGCCCGGAAAATGATGCGTCAGAGCGTAGCGTAACGGCTCGGCGGGGACGGTGCCCTCGTCGCGCTGGCGATGGAACTCGGGGCTCTCGTGCATTGCCGAACGGGCTACCCAGACGCTGGCGGCAAGAGCGGCGCCGAACAGGAAGGGGATGCGCCATCCCCAGGCGGACAGGTGCGTCTCGCTCATGGAGGCGACGGTCACCGCCGAAATGCCGACGGCGAGCAATGCTCCAACCTCGCTCGCGGCTGACGCGGAGGAGGCGATGAGGCCGCGCCGCTCGGCGCGAGCGCCTTCGAGCAAGTACGCAACCACGCCGGTATATTCCCCTCCTACCGAAAACCCCATCACACAGCGGAGTGCGAAGAGGAGCCACCCGGCCGCCGGGCCGATCGAGGAATAGGTCGGGAGCAATGCCGTCGCGAGCATCGCCGCGGTCATCAGCGCGACCGATACCAGCAACATATGGCGACGGCCGTGCCGATCGCCGATGTGACCGAAGAAAACGGCGCCGAGTGGGCGCATCAGATAGGCAATGGCGAAGCCGCCCAGCGTGACCAGGAGCGAGCCGCTGCCGCCGCCATAAAACACCCGGGCGAGGACCGTTGCGAAGTAGAGGTAAAGGGTGAAGTCGTACCATTCGACGACGGTCGAAAATGCGGCGATGGCGAGCGAAGCGCGCGAAACGCGGTGACCGCCATCATAGCTCGCTGCCATGAGGTTCGGATTAGCACGGCCCGCCCGACTTCACAGCGCCGATTGCGCCGCGATGTTTAACACCCGAATTCAACCGAATTTAAACCATGTGATGGTATCGCGCAGAGGCGACCGGAGGTCTTGTGGGAAGCATCGGACGATTGCTGCGAAGTGGAGGCGCTTCCGCGCAGGAGGAAACTCGTCCGCAGTCCGCGCGCGCCGAGGGCCTGATCGAGGAGTTCGAAGCGAGCGGAAAGGGTTGGTTCTGGGAAACCACCCGCGACGGACAGCTGTCCTACATCAGCGACACCGTGGCGCAGGCGCTGGGCCGTGAGCCAGGAGACCTCATCGACCGGCCGTTCACCGACCTGATTTCCGCGGAAACGGCCGAGGGAGCATCGGCGACATCGGAGCGGACGCTGGGTTTCTACCTGTCGTCGCACGTCGCGTTCCAGGACCTGATCGTTCGGGCCAAGACCAAGAACGAGATTTGGTGGTCGCTTTCAGGGCGGCCGGTCCACGACTCGATCGGCAAGTTCTACGGCTTCCGCGGCTTCGCGTCAGACCTGACCAAGATGCGCCAGTCGGAGGTCGAACTGGACCGGCTTGCGCGGCAGGATTCACTAACGGGTTTGCCCAACCGCGAGATGCTTCGCCGCGCGCTCGATGATGCGTTGATCAGCGCTGCGCGGCGGAAGAACCAGTGCTCGGTCTTCCTGCTCGACCTCGATCGGTTCAAGGCAGTCAACGACACGCTTGGCCACCCGGCCGGCGACACTTTGTTGCGACTGGTGTCGCTCCGGCTTCGCGAGCAGGTTGGCGACCTCGGCCAGGTCGGACGTCTCGGCGGCGACGAGTTCGAGGTGGTGATCCCGACGGCGCCAACGAAGGACGAACTGGCGCAGCTCGCGCAAGGCATCATCGACAGCCTGTCGCGGCCGTACACGATCAATGGGACCGCCGTGTCCATCGGTGCGTCGGTGGGCATCGTTACGTCTCTCTACGACGACCGCACCTCCGACGACCTGATCCGCGATGCCGACCTTGCTCTCTACGCGGCCAAGGAGGCCGGGAAGGGCTGCTACCGCTTCTTCGTTCCCGAGATGCACGAAGCGGCCCGGGAACGGTCGCGGATGGAGTCGGACCTCCGCGTCGCGCTGGAAAAGAACCAGCTGCGCGTCGTCTACCAGCCGAGCGTCGATGCGACGACCGAAGCAATCATGGGGTTCGAGGCCCTGCTGCGCTGGGACCATCCCGAGCACGGCCCGATCGGTCCGGCGACGTTCATCCCGCTGGCCGAGGAAATCGGCTTGATCAACGAGATTGGCGAGTGGGTGCTGAAGACGGCTTGCGCGGAGGCGATGAACTGGCCGTCGCACACGACGGTCGCGGTCAATTTGTCGCCCGTGCAGTTCAAGATGCCGTCGCTGCCGGCGACGGTCCGCTCGATCCTCGCCGAGACCGACCTTCCGCCCAAGCGGCTGGAGCTCGAAATCACCGAGGGCGTGTTCCTCAGCAATGACGATCACGTCCACGACATGATCAGCAGCCTAAAGGCGATCGGGTTGAAGCTGGCCCTCGACGACTTCGGCACCGGCTATTCGTCGCTGAGCTATCTGCTCCGCGTCCCGTTCGACAAGATCAAGGTCGACCAGAGCTTCGTCCGTGGGGCGTCGGACCCGGCGAGCCGCAACGCGGCCCTGATCCGGGCGATGGTGGGGCTCGCGACCGACCTGAAGATGCAGACCACCGCCGAGGGTGTCGAAACGCAGGAAGAACTTACGCTTGTCCGCGGGCTCGGATGCTCGCTGGTCCAGGGTTATTATTTCGCTAAGCCATTGCCGGCCGAAGAAGCTCGCGATCTCGCCGCCAAAGGTTCGGCGAGCCGACCCGATGCGCATCTGCCGCAGCGTGAGCCGCGGCTGCGGATCATTCGCGCCGCGCTGCTGCATTATGATGGCAAGGTGAAGGGCGCCCGGCTCCGCAATATCTCGAGCGGCGGGGCACTCGTGGAATGCCGCGACGCAGTTGCCGAGGGAGCGGAAATCCAGTTGGACTTCGCCGCGGGCGGACTGATCGCAGGAAAGATCATGTGGGCCTGCGGAACGCAGTTTGGCGTGCAGTTCCACGAGAAGTTCGACCTCAAGCTGCTGCAGCCGGCTAAACCTGCAACGAGGGCGCCTGCGGTCATGACCCCCAATTATCTCAAGGAAGATCCCTCTCAAGCCGGATAGGCGGGACTACTGGAGAGTGGACATCGATTTAAATCCATGATTGCTTCACCTCCCTGAGCTCGGGGAGGGCGCGATGAAGCTGTTTATCGGCGTTGCGCTGTTCATTTGGCTGGTCTGCGGGCTGGCCGGCGACTGGCTGCTTGAGGACGGCGGGGACCTCAACTGGAAAGCCGTTGCCAAGGGACCGATCACGCTCGTCAAGGCGATGGAGCGCAGTCCGCCTACATTTCGGGGCTATCCCAACTCCTGATTTGCAGACCTCAAGCCGCGTCGAATAAGGACGCCGGATGGAACGCTTTACCGGTGGATGCCTGTGCGGAGCGGTGCGGGTCGAGGCGACCGGTGCGCCTAACCGGGTTGGCCTGTGCCACTGCCTCGATTGCCGCAAGCACCACGGCGCCTTGTTCTTCGCGGCTGGGATGTTCCCGGAGAGCGCCGTGTCGACCGAGGGGACGACGAGTGAGTACAAGGGGCGGCACTTCTGTCCCACTTGCGGATCGTCGGTGTTCAACCGCTTCGGCGACGAGGTCGAAGTTCACCTCGGCACGCTGGACGCACCTTCGCAGCTGATGCCGACCTACGAATGCTGGACCATTCGCCGGGAAGACTGGCTGCCCGAATTGCCGACCCGACACCGCTACGATCACGACCGCGACCCGTCGAGCCGGTTCGAGGAGTGACGCCGGAGCTCAGGCAATCGCTGGAACAAGCGGCGGCGCTGGGGGCCGAGGCGTCGGAACCGTGGTGGGTTATCGGTAGCGCCGCGGTCTTGCTTCATGGCGGCGACGTCGGCCGGGTGAAGGATATCGACTTGATGATGTCGGCGCGTGACGCGGAGAGCTTCCTGCGGCGCGCCGGGGTTGAACCGAAAAGGGGGAAGGCCAGCGACCGCTTCCGCTCGACGGTCTTCGGGACGTGGTCCAAACCTCCCGTCCCGGTGGAAGTGTTCGGCGGGTTCGAGCTGGTGACGGATGGTGGTTGGCGGTCCGTCGTGTTGACCAGCCGCCAGGCAATTTCCGTGGGGCATTCAAGAGTGTTCGTGCCCTCCGCCGATGAGCTCGTGCGGCTGCTGCACGGGTTCGGCCGGCCGAAGGACCTTGAACGAGCCCGCTTGCTGGAATCCTAGCTTCGCCGGTCGTCCTCGAGCCGCCGGTCGCTCGTGCGGCGGTCTTCTTTCCGCCTCACCTGCCGGCGTTCCCCGCCGTTTCGGCGCTCGCCCTGCCTGCGGTCCTCGCCGCTGCGCTGGTCCGCGTCGCGATTGTCGTTGTCAGCCATCGGACTACCTCCCGCTACAAATCCTCCACATTCGCTTCGGCCAGAAAGACGCCGCCGGCCTGGTCCCCCAAGGCCCAGCGGATCTGTGCCGGGAATTCGATTCCGTGCTCGACGCGCAGCGTGACGAACTCGGCGATGCGTGGGCTTTCGGTGACCTCGAGGCGGAAGCCGCCGCTCGACACGTCGAGGATGGTCACCTCGGAATGGTTGCCGTCGGAATAGATGAGGATCGCCGGACGCCTGAGATCGACACGCGGCGCACGCTTACTGAACCCTTCGACACGAGCCATGCACTTACCCCCAGATGCATTCTAACATGGATCAGGGGCGGCGAGTATCGCCCTAGAGTCATTACCATTGTTGAGGCCGTTTGAGGGGGCGAACGAACGTGTTAAAAACGAGCATTCTTCGAAGGAGTCGCGTCATGAAGCGTTCCATTATCGCCCTGGCCGCACTTTGCGTGGCTGCGCCTGCGTTCAGCCAGGTGGTCACCTTCGAAAGCGATCATCCCGCGCCGAAGCAGGTCACTGGTCCGAATGACAAGGTGATTTGTGAGCGGATCAGCAGGACCGGAAGCCGGCTCGACAACGAGAAGGTGTGCCTGACTGCCCTGCAGTGGCGTGACCAGAAGGCAGGCGTCCGCAACGATCTCGAGAAGTGGCAGGAACGGTCGAACCAGCAGCCGTCGGATCCCATGGGCGGGTTCTCGCCACCTCCCCGCTAAGCTTCAACGTCGAGATCGCGGCTTCTTCGGGCGTGCAGGGGTGCTGCGGCCGAATGAAAGCACGAAGAGCGAGGACGCAGCGACCTTCCGCCGCCCTTTCAAGCGGGCGTGCGCTCTTTAGCGCGACAAAAGCCGGTCATTGATCCAGATTAGTTGACCGACTCGAAACAACTGGAGCAGGGGCGCCGACAGGTCGCCTGTCAAAGTAGCGTACCCACATTCTCCACGGCCCTTGTGCGTCACTGCGTGAAGCGTTGCGCAATCCCCAGCCAGGAGATCATCCATGCATCGAACCGGGCCCTCGTTCGGCCGCCGTCATTTCCTCGCGTCCGCCGCCGTCGGAGTCATCGCGGCCGGGCTGCCCTTGACCGGCGCAAGCGCCTCGACGGTGCCGCCGCCGTCGCCAACCGTAGAGAATGCGACCCCAGTTCAACTCACCCAGGCACCCGTTTCCGCAACCACGATCCTGCAAAGCAGCTTCGCAGGCACTGTAGCACCAGATCAGAGCGGTGATACGTCGATTCGGCCGTTCCACTTCCGAGCGAGCGACGAGGATCTGGCCGACCTGAAGCGGCGGATCGCGGCGACCCGATGGCCGAGCCGGGAGATCGTAAGAGACGACACTCAAGGCGTGCGGCTGGCGACGATCCAGAAGCTCGCCGATTACTGGCTCAACCACCATGACTGGCGGAAGGTTGAAGCGCGGATCAACAGCTATCCGAACTTCATTACGAACATAGACGGTGTCGACATTCACTTCATCCATGTGAAGTCGAAGCACGCCAACGCCCTGCCTTTGATCGTGACCCACGGCTGGCCGGGCTCCGTCATCGAGCAATTGAAGATCATCGAGCCCCTTACAGACCCGACCGCTTTCGGCGGGAGGGCTGACGACGCTTTCGACGTCGTCATTCCGTCGATGCCGGGCTACGGTTTCTCCGCGGCCCCGACCAGCGTCGGCTGGGGGCCGGAAAAGATCGCCAGCACCTGGGCAACCCTGATGGAGCGGCTCGGCTACTCGCGTTATGTTGCGCAAGGCGGCGATTGGGGCGCCCAGATCGTCGACTTCCAAGGAGCCCAGGCCCGGCCCGGCCTGCTGGGCATTGCAACGAACATGGCTGGTGCGATTCCGCCGGAGATCGATGCAGCAGCGCTGGCGGGCAAGCCGGCTCCTGACGGACTCGATGCCGAGGAGAAGGCATCGTTCGACCATGTCTCATTCTTCTACAAGCATGGCCTTGGCTACGCGACCGAGATGGCGAACCGGCCGCAGACGCTCTACGCGCTGGAAGACAGCCCGGTCGGCCTCGCGGCCTGGATCATCGACCACGATATCTGGACCTATCGCCAGATCGAGCGGGTCTTCGATGGCGAGACCTTGGGCCTGACGCGCGACGATATCGTCGACAATATCACGCTTTACTGGCTGACGAAGACGGCTGTGTCCTCGGCCCGGCTGTACTGGGAAAACCACAATGCCTTCTTCGGCTTTAAAGGAGTGAAGGTGCCGGTGGTGGTCAGCGCTTTCGCGGAAGAAATCCCGGGCGCAATCCCGCGCAAATGGGCCGAGCAGGCTTATCCCAAGCTGCTCTATTACCAACGGCACGCCGAGGGTGCCCATTTCGCTGCGTGGGAGCAGCCCGCGGCGCTCGTGGATGACCTTCGCAACGGCTTCCGGTCGCTGCGATGACGATCCCGGTTTTCGGGACGGCGATGGCCGCCCTGATGTTCGTGGGGAGCGCTTCGCCGCTCCCCGCGCAACCCCGTCCGGCCGGAATGACGCGAACCGACTTGCAACGCCACGATCTGGAAATTGCCGGTCGCGAGGCGTTCCAGGCCCGAGTAGATTTCGCGCCAGGCGCTTCGTTCCCGCGGCACACCCATCCGGGTGCGGAAATCATCTACGTGTTGGCGGGCACGCTGGAGTATGAAGTGGCCGGCAAGCCGGTGACTTTGAAAGGCGGTGACGTGCTCTTCGTCCCGGCCGGAACTGTCCACGCCGCGCGCAATATCGGCACTATGCCGGCAGCGGAACTTGCCACCTACGTGATCGAGAAGGGCAAGCCGTTGACGACGATCGTGCCGTGAGCGGCAAAGCGACCACGGACGAACTGACGCCTACCAACCGCCGCATCGAGTCTTTCTCCGATGCGGTGTTCGCCATCGCAGTCACGATCATGGTGATCGAGATACGCGTGCCCGACAACCTCGCGTTCACGGACGACCCGGTGGCTTTTCGCCATTTTGCCGGATTGCTGGGCACCTACGCCGTCAGCTTTGTCGTGGTGCTGATCCTATGGGGTAGCCACCACTACCTGATCTTCACCTTGCCCAAGGCCGACCGGGCGACGCTGTGGCTCAACAACTTCGTGCTCTTCTGGGTGACGCTTATTCCCATCGCGGCCCAGTTCCTTGGCCTCCATCCAACATCGCCGCGGGCGGCGGCCGCTTACGCCTTCGTGATTATGATGTGCACATTGGCTTTCACCCTGCTGCGCCGCCATGCGTCGTGGGTCAGTCACAACGAATTGCACCGCGCAATACACCGAACGGTGTTTCGCAAAGCGTGGATCGCAATCGCTCTGTACGCGGCTGCAATCCCGCTGGCGTTCGTAAACATTGCGCTCACTTGGGCTCTGCTCGGCCTGTTGCCAGCATTGTTTTTCCTGCCCGTCGTCCGCAGGCCGATGGAATGGCCGTTCCTGTCGCACGGCGAGCGCGAGAAGCTGTTCCACGGAGTCCAAGGTGAGCGATGAACCGCAGGATCTCTTCCGCCGGCGACTATGCCAGTCTGCACCGGCCATCGCGGCGCTGGCGGGCACCGGGATATTGACCTCGCCCAGCAGCGCCGCCGGGCCCCAGCTCAGGCAGATCGAGGCCGGCGACCTCAGCGTGGCCTTCGTCGATGCCGGCCCGCCGAAAGGACCGCCGGTCCTGCTGCTGCATGGCTGGCCCTACGATGTGCACAGTTTCGATGAGGTCGTGCCACTGCTCGCAGCGAATGGTTTCCGGGTCATCGCACCTTACTTGCGAGGATATGGCGGGACGCGCTTCCGTTCGCCGGATGCCGTGCGAAATGGGCAACCAGCGGCGCTGGCGATGGACATTGTCGCGTTGATGGATGCGCTCGGCATCGATCGAGCCATCCTTGCCGGGTTCGATTGGGGCGCGCGCACTGCCGACATCGTGGCGGCACTGCATCCGGAGCGGGTGACCGGCCTGGTTTCCGTCAGTGGATACCTGATCGGCAGCCAGGCTGTCGGCAAGCAGCCGCTGCCGCCGCAGGCCGAGTTGCAATGGTGGTACCAATTCTACTTCGCGACGGAGCGGGGGCGGACCGGTTACGAGAAGAATCGGCACGATTTCAACAAGCTGATCTGGAAGCTGGCGTCGCCGCAGTGGCGGTTCGATGACGCGACGTACGAGCGGACGGCTGCGTCATTCGATAACCCGGACCATGTCGCTATCGTCATCCACAATTATCGCTGGCGGCTGGGCTTGGCGGAGGGCGAGCCGAAATACGACGCAATCGAAGCGAAGCTGGCGACGGCACCCGGGATTTCAGTTCCGACCATCACCATGGAGGGCGATGCGAATGGCGCGCCGCATCCGGAGCCGGCCGCTTATCGAGCCAAATTCACCGGCAAGTATGAGCACAGGCTGATCGGCGGCGGGATCGGCCATAACCTACCGCAAGAGGCGCCTGCGGAATTTGCTCGTGCGGTGATTGATGTTGGTTAGGCGCCGATCGCATCCTGCTCGACGGTCGCAGGTGCCTTTTTAGTTCAGCTTGAGCCGCACGAAGCCCATCGCTCCCGTCGGGTGTTCATCGCCATAAAGTGACGCGAGCGCGTTGGGGACGAAATTGACGGAGAAGAGGCCCCCTGCGCCGAGGGAAAAATGCTCGGCGATGCGGAAGCCGCGGACTGCGCCGAGTGAGACCTTCCCGACCCGGTAGGCGGGCCCATCCTCGACATCCGTCAGCTCGCGGTTTTCGGTCCATTCGGCGCGGCTGAAGACGGTCCAGCGGGAGTGTTTCAGCGATGCTTCGGCAGCAATGCCGTCGTCATTGTGGCCGTGGCTGCTCTTGCGTCCCCATGCCAGCGTGCCAGCGGCTTTCCAGCCGGGGGCGATCTCGTCCGCCCACAGGGCGCTTGCCGACCAGCGCTTCTGATCCACACCGGGCTCCAGCTGCTCGGGATCCACGAAATGGCCCCAACTCCCCTGCAGGCTGAGCGTCCGCAAAGGGTTCCACGACAGGCGAACGGAAGTCGAGTCCAGCGGGCCGGTCTCGATATCCCAGCGGTGCTGGTCGGGCTCACGCGCGTTGAAGCGGCTCGCTTCCAGCTTGATGCGATCGAGCACGATCCCGCCCGTCACGACGCCGAACGTGATGTGAGTCGAATCCAGCCAGTGGTGAGTGATCGGCGCTTCAGGCGAGTCCATGATCGACTCCCGGTGCATGAAGGCCGGCGGACCGAACGCGGGCTCGCCGGGCAAACCGCCGTAGAGGAACAGGCTGCTCCTGCGCCCGATGTTCTGGGACACCGATGCCGAGAGCTCCATGAGCAGGTCGTGGGGGTGCTGCCGGTCTATGAGGCGGTCAGTGCCGTTCGCTGTCTCCCCGCTGGCGAGAAGTAGCGGATAGCCCTTTGGACCCATCAGCGGATCGGGGCTGAGCATTGCCTTGAACTGAAGGACGCCGTTGCCGAGCGGGCGCTGGGCCATGCCCATCAACATCCCGGATACGAAGACCTTGTCGTCACCGCGCCGCCCGGACTGGTGATCATAGACGAAGTTCAGCGTGCCGTGCGCCATCAGCGTCCAGTTGCCGCTCATGAGATGCAGGCCGGTGTGCTCCGACGCGTCAGGCTGCCAGGCAGTGCCGGAGCTTTCGCGTTGCATCGGATAGGGACCGAGCGCTCCGCTCATCGCCATGTCGTGACCGCCGTGCTCACCGGCGGGCATGGCCATCTGGGTCATGTGCGAGTGATCCATCGGCGATTCCGCGCCTGCGCCGGGCGGTGGCGCTGGCATGCTCATACCGGGCATATCGGCCATGCCATCGCTGGCGGCCGCGGGGCGCGCCGGATCGGGCGTCGCCAGGGGAGCTGTCTTCTTGTGGGCCGCCTCGGCGGCCTTCGGCTTAGAGGGAGCAGCATGATGTGCGTGCCTGGGTTTCGCGGGGTGTGCGGGCTTGTTCGCCGGCTTTCTACCAGTCTCGTGCTGCGCAGGCATCGCCATGCCCGGCATGTTCATCGGCATCGATTGTGCGAGCGCCGGCGCGGTACCGAACGCGACTGTCGAACAGAGGAGAAGAGGCAAGACCTTCACGCAAACTCCCGGAAACGTGAATGCACCCCCGGCAAACGAGCGGGGGCGCATCAAATCAGCAATTGCAGGTCTTGCAGGTGCAGGGATTGCAGCGGCACCCGGCTTCGCTGGCGCAGCCGCACTTGCAGGACGGTGTTGCAGCAGGGTTCTTACGGTCGGTCATTTCCAATCTCCCTTTGTGGTTGCTCCAATCGAGCGAATCACCATATAGCCTCCGTACTATGGTACAGAGTCAAGCGGTCGAATCATTGAGCATCGGCAAGCTCGCGCAAGCGGGTGGCGTAGGTGTTGAGACAATCCGCTACTATCAGCGCCGCGGCCTTCTCGAGACTCCGAGCCGCGACCGTGAAATCCGCCGCTATGGCTCGGACGATGTCAGGCGGCTGCGCTTCATCAGGCAGGCGCAGTCGGCCGGCTTCACGCTCGAGGAAATCAAGGAGCTCCTCGATCTCGACGCGAGCGAGGACCGGGCGCGGGCGCGCGAGCTGGCCAAAGCGAGGGTGAAGGCGTTGGACGAAAAGATTGCCGAGCTCGGACGGGCGCGCGATGCGCTGCGCCGACTGGCGCGTGAATGTGGGTCCGGCAGCGCCGGGCCATGCCCGATCCTGACATCATTCGAGGACTGAGGGATGCTGTACCTGGCGATCAAGGCCGCGATTTCGGGACTGATTGTGGCGACGTCTCGGAAGTCGCGAAACGTTATCCCGGTTTTGGCGCCCTGATCGCCTCGCTGCCTCTGGTCTCGGTCCTTGGCATGATGTGGCTGTGGCACGACAAGCCCGACACCGCGAACATGGCCGCGCATGTCCAGGCGACCTTCTGGTTCGTGCTGCCCTCGCTACCGATGTTCCTGTTGATCCCGATGCTGTTGAGGGCAGGGTGGAACTTCTGGGTTGCGCTCGCCGCGGGGTGCGTCCTGACCATCGCGTTATATCTGCTGATGACGGCGATCGGGCCGCGCTTCGGCCTGCGGCTTTAGGCGCAGCTAAGCGTCAATCGCGTCGTCCTCGACGGCTGACGCTCGTGCCTGGATGAAGTCGAACCTCGCGCTCGGGTCGCGGCCCATCAGGCGTTCGACCAAGTCCTTCACCGGCTGGCGGTCCTCGTAGGCCGCGGGCAGCGTGACCTTCAGCATGGACCGGGTCTTCGGGTCCATCGTCGTTTCCTTGAGCTGGCGGGGGTTCATCTCGCCGAGCCCCTTGAAGCGGCTGACCTCGACGTTGCGGCCCTTGAACTCGGTCTTTTCGAGCTCGGCGCGGTGGGCGTCGTCGCGGGCGTAGAGGGTCTTCGCGCCGGCGGTCAGGCGATAGAGCGGCGGCTGGGCGAGGAAGAGGTGGCCGCGGCGCACCAGCTCGGGCATTTCCTGGAAGAAGAGGGTCATCAACAGCGTCGCGATGTGGGCGCCGTCGACGTCGGCGTCGGTCATGATGATGATGCGCTCGTACCGCAGCGCTTCCTCGTTGAACTTGTCGCGGGTGCCGCAGCCCAATGCGAGGTTGAGGTCGGCGATTTCCTGGTTGGCGCGGATCTTGTCGGCGGTGGCGGAGGCGACGTTCAGGATCTTGCCGCGGATGGGGAGGATGGCCTGCGTCTTGCGGTCGCGCGCCTGCTTGGCGGAGCCGCCGGCGCTGTCCCCTTCGACGATGAAGAGCTCGGTTCCTTCGGGGTCGTCGCTGCTGCAGTCGGTGAGCTTGCCGGGGAGGCGGAGCTTGCGGGCGCTGGTGGCGGTCTTGCGCTGGACTTCGCGCTCGGCGCGGCGGCGGAGGCGCTCCTCCATCCGTTCGACGATCGAGCCGAGGAGGGCGCGGCCGCGGTCCATGTTGTCGGCGAGATAATGGTCGAAATGGTCGCGGACGGCGGCTTCGACGAAGCGCGCGGCCTCGAGGCTGGTGAGGCGGTCCTTGGTCTGGCTCTGGAAATGCGGGTTGCGGATGAACACGCTGAGCATCAGCTCGACGCCGTTGAAGACGTCGTCGGCGGTGACGTCCTTCGCCTTCTTGTTGCCGACGAGGTCGCCGAACGCGCGGATGCCCTTGGTGAGCGCGGCGCGGAGGCCCGCTTCGTGGGTGCCGCCGTCGGGGGTCGGGATGGTGTTGCAGTAATAGCTCTCGCTGCCGTCACTATAGAGCGGCCAGGCGACGGCCCATTCGGCGCTGCCCTGCGCGTCGGGGAAGTCCTGGCGGCCGGTGAAGGGCTGGTTGGTGACGGCGGGGCGATCGCCGAGCTGCTCGGCGAGGTGATCGGCGAGGCCGTTCGCAAACTGGAACGTGGCGGTTTCGGGGACGTCGGGCGTGGCGAGCGACGGGTCGCAGCGCCAGCGGATCTCGACCCCGGCGAAGAGGTACGCCTTGGAGCGGGCGAGCTTGTAGAGGCGCTCGGCGGAGAAGAGCGCGTCGGCGCCGAAGATCTCCGGGTCGGGGGTGAAGATGACGGTGGTGCCGCGCTTGTTGGGGGCGGCGCCGACTTGCTCCAGCTTCGAGGTGGCGTGGCCCTTCGAGAAGGTCTGGCGGTAGAGGAGCTTGTCGCGGGCGACCTCGACGATGGTCTCGGTCGAGAGCGCATTGACGACGCTGACCCCGACGCCGTGGAGGCCGCCGGAGGTGCTGTACGCCTTGCCTTCAAACTTACCGCCCGAGTGGAGCATGGTCATGATGACCTCGAGCGCTGACTTGCCGGGGTATTTCGGGTGCTGGTCGACCGGCATGCCGCGGCCGTTGTCCGTGACCGTGAGGCGGTTACCTTCGCTAAGAGTCACCTCGATGCGGCTGGCGTGGCCGGCGACGGCCTCGTCCATCGAATTGTCGATGACCTCGGCGGCGAGGTGGTGGAGGGCGCGCGCGTCGGTGCCGCCGATATACATGCCGGGGCGGCGGCGGACAGGCTCCAGGCCCTCGAGGACCTCGATCGAGGAAGCGTCGTAGCTGTCAGGCGAAGCGGAAGAGGAAGACGAAAACAGGTCGGCCATTTGGCTGAAGGTATAGGGCCCAGATTCGAGTGGTGCCAAGCGCGGGCGGGCGTGTTTTCCACAGCCTTGAAATCCGAAACGACAATTCCAAATTCCGCGTTGCCGGGTGCTCATTGGAGGCCTGGTGACGGGGTCGCGGCCTCGGCTGGTCCCCGCCTTGCTCATCAAGAGGAGGACAAGACTATGCGTACTGCTTTCGACTTCGCGCCGTTCCGGCGCTCCACCGTTGGCTTCGACCGGCTATTCGACATGCTGGAGAGCAACACTGCCGGCCAGGCCCAGGAAAATTACCCGCCCTTCGACCTGATCAAGAAGGGCGATAACGATTATTCCATCCAACTCGCGGTCGCCGGGTTCAAGCCCGAGGAGATCGACATCACCGCGCAACAGAACGTGCTCATCGTCTCCGGCCGCAAGGCTGACGAGACCGAAGAGAAGGGCACCGACTTCATCTATCGCGGCATCGCCAACCGCTCGTTCGAGCGGCGGTTTGCGCTTGCGGACCACATCCAGGTGAAGGGTGCGGACCTCAAGGACGGGCTGCTGCTGATCGATCTCGTCCGCGAGATTCCCGAGGCGATGAAGCCGCGGAAGATCAACATCGGCGGGACGCAGCCCCAGCACGACCGCATCGAAGGCGGAAAGCAGCCGGCTTCGAAGCAGACGGTCGATGCCGAGGCCGAGAACGCCTAAACCTGTAGCATCGTTTAATGAAGAAGCCCCGGAGCGCGTCGCTGGCTCCGGGGCTTCGTGCGTCTGATGTCGGGGAGAGGGGTCAGACGCTTTAGTGCTGGACCTCGATCCGGCCGGCGAGCTGGATCAGGGCCTGGGTAATCTCTTCCGTAGTCTTGTCCGCCGCGTTGAAGATGGTGCGGGCCGCGAGCCGATCAAGGGTCCGCGCCCCGCGTTGCGGGTTGGCGCCGACCCACTCGCGCACCGTCTGTTCAAGGAGCTGCCGGGTCATCGCCCTTACCAGTCCCGCGTCGCCGCGATTTCCAGCTCGCCGGCGGAAATCACGAGAGCGTCAGTCAGGGCCTCCGGGCTGTCGGCGGCGCTAAGCAGCGCCACCAGCCGCGGGTCGAGCTCGTCAAGGAGACCGCCGTCGGGGCCGCGGGTAACGACCCAAACCCGGTCACGATCGTCAATCTTCCGGTATTCCATTTCCCTGTTTCCTTTTGGCTAGAAAGCCCCCCGGACGCGCTCGGTGGAGGGATGGCGCGCCCGGGGAACCCCGTCAGCCGACCGTCAAAGTCGCGTCGACCCGTATGGGGCGGCTGATGTTGAAGTAATTGGGCGAAGTCTTGAGGACGGTGTCGTGGATCTCCGCGAATTGCTCCGCGGTGCCGTCACCCTTGATCTTCACTTCGTAAGCGATGGACTCGTAGCCCGGGATCACCTCATCGCTGAGGCCGAGGAAGCCGCGCAGGTCGAGCTCGCCGCGGGTCTTGATCTCGACGCTGTCGAGCTTGATGCCCTTCAGCGACGAGCCGGCGACGTAGCCGACCATGATGCAGGCGTTGAACGCCGCCATCAGCAGCTCCTGCGGGTTCGGCGCGCTGTCGGCACCCAGCAGTTCGCACGGCTCATCGGCCACGATCTTGTGCGTGCGGGTGACCCGCTTGCCGGCCATGGTGAAGCCGTCGACGGTCGTCTCGCTGCGGGTCTGGCCCGTCCAGCGCGTGGTGACGTCGAAACCCACCAGGGCCTGGCCGGCGTCCTGATTGATCGCTTCGACGACTTCGCCGAGCGCTTCGAGGTCGAGGCCGTTGGCGCGGTTCTTTACGGTATCCAGCATATTCATTCTCCTTGGGTGTTCGTTGGTTGGTTCGTGGTTCAGGCGAAGAGCGGGGCGGCCTCGGCCATGCGCTCAGCGGCGCGTGGCGAGAGGGACTGCAAGGTCGCGACGAAGCGCTCGTGGACCATGCCCGAACCGATGTAGGTCCAGCGCGCGGCTTGGTGCTGCTGCGCCAGGATCTCGCCCCGGTTCTCGAGCTTGCGGCCGATCACCTTTTCCAGCGCGTCGAGGTTGAAGCCCGCCTGGGTCAGCAGCCCGGCGTCGAGGAAAGCGCCGATCTCGAAGAATTCGTCGATCGCCTTGTCGATCTCTGCTTCGGATTTGCCTTCGCCGAGCGCGTCGACGATGAGCGTGTCGAGCTTCGCGTGCTGGGCTTCTTCCATCCAATGGTTCTTGAGCAGGCTCTTGAACAAAGGATCGAGATCGCCGTCGTCGCGGATCGAGCCCAGGTAATGCTGCTGGCTCATCCACTCGATCATCAGGATGACGAGGCCGACCGCGAGCGGTCCGTGCTTCAGCACTTCCGCGCCGATGTCCTTCGAAGGCCCGATCATCTGGCATTCGACCGGGAAGCCCCGAACGAACGCCCGGTGGAACCGCTTGAACAGCTGGATATGCTTGGCCTCTTCGCTGGCGAAGTTGAGGATCGCGCGGACGCGCCAGTCATCACCCAGCAAATGCGGACGCGCATGGTCGACGACGAAGGGAAGAATGAACTCTTCCACGATGCCGAAGATACTTAGGTACTGATGCGCACTGATCTGGTTGAGGATCCGCTGCTCGAACGGGTTGAGCGACTTGATCGCCGCCGTCCGGGCGAGGCTTTCCGGCATGAAGGCGCGCGAGAAGTCCAGTTCCTGGTCCTCGCGCAGCACGTCGTCGAGCTTCCACTGCGCGCGAAGCGATGACGCCAGCGTCGCCTGATAATCGAAATTGTGGTACATTTCCGTTGCCCTCTTTTTCTTGGATTTCGTTAGATGTGCAGCACTGCGGGCAGTACCGCCGTCGAAACGGCAGAGACGCCCGACAGGAGCGCAAAGACAATCGCGACAAGATGGCGCGAACTGGCGTCTTTCTCACTTCCGGTCATTTCAATCTCCTTCCCAAGACTCGGGCACGAGTTCTCTCGTCCCCGGAAGCTGTCTTTGCTCCGGGCGAGGAATCGCTTCCCGATTTGATGAACAGCATTTAGGTGATCGGCATATTTGCCAAAATGTCCGGCGTGCCGGATAAATTGACCGAAACGCCGCATACGTATTCGCGACGGGGGAACTCGTGGAAGCGCTCGAACAGATCCTGAGCTCGCTCAGGCTGACCGGTGGAGTGGTCATCGATGCCGACCTGACAGGCGACTTCTGCCTGCTGGCGCAGTTCACCCCCGACCATTGCGCGCCGTTCTTCCCGGTACCGGATACGCTGATCAGCTATCATTATGTGCGCTCGGGACGAGCGATCGTGGAGATCGAGGGCGAGCCGCCGGTGTCACTTGGGCCGGGGTCGATCGCGATCCTGCCGCGCAATGATCCGCACTTGCTGGCGCGTCGCCATGGGCTGAAGCCGGCGAACGTCAGTGAGATCGCTTGGGTGACGTCTGACGGCGTTCACCGGGTCGCGAGCGGGACGGACGGCGAGAAAGCCGAGATCTGGTGTGGCTTCCTGGGTACGTCGAAAGGCAATGCGCACCCATTACTGGATGCCTTGCCTTCTCTTCTGACGCTGGATGCGTCGGAGACGGACGCGCAGTGGCTCGAGAGCTCGATGCGGTTCCTCGCCGAGCAAAGCGCTTCGCCCGACGTCGTCGCCAAGCTTGCCGAGCTGTTCCTGGCGCAGGCGATCCGCGATTATATCGAGCGGCTTCCGGCCGGATCGAAGGGTTGGTTGCGCGGGCTGGCTGATCCCGCCGTGTCCAAAGCGCTGTCGATCATCCACACGCGCTATGCCGAGGACCTCGACATCGAAGGCCTGGCCCGCGAAGCGGGCGTATCGCGCACCATACTTGGCGAGCGCTTCGTCGAGCTGATTGGCGAGCCGCCGATGCGCTATTGCGCCGGCTGGCGGATGCGGATTGCAGCGAACATGCTGCGCGACGGTAAGCAGAGCATGTCGAATGTCGCCTATGCCGTTGGCTTCCAGAGCGAGGCGGCGTTCAACCGGGCGTTCAAGCGCGAGTTCGGCATGCCACCTGCCAAGTGGCGGCGGCAGATCGAGGCGGAAGAAGAGGCGCGGGTCAACGCCTCGAAGCGTCACGAGCTTCCGCCGCAACAGATTCGGTACTGCACGGCCAAGGACGGGACTCGGCTGGCTTATTCGGTGAGCGGTAACGGGCCGCCGCTGGTGAAGACGGCGAACTGGCTGAACCATATCCAGCACGACTGGGACAGCCCGCTGTGGCGGCACTGGATCGAGGAATTCACGCGCGGTCATTCGCTCGTCCGTTATGACGAACGCGGTAATGGCCTGAGCGACTGGGATTCGCCGGACTTGTCTTTCGATGCGTTCGTCGACGATTTGGAGACGGTCGCCGACACACTTGAGCTCGAGCAGTTCGACCTGCTCGCGATCAGTCAGGGCGCGGCGGTGGCGGTGGCCTATGCGGTGCAGCATCCGGAGCGGGTCCGGCGGCTCATCGTCATCAACGGCTATGCAGCGGGCTGGGCGGTGCGCGCCGATCCGGCCGAGATCGCTCGGCGCGAGGCGATGCTGACACTGACCGAGGTCGGATGGGGCGCTGACAGCCCGGCATACCGCCAACTCTTCACCAACCATTACATCCCCGACGCGACGCCCAAGCAGATGGGCTGGTTCAACGAGATGCAGCGGTTGTCGGCGTCGCCCGAGAATGCGGTTCGGCTGCAGCGCGTGCTTGCAGCGATCGACGTCCGTGACCTGCTGCCGCTGGTGAAGGTGCCGACCCTGATCTTCCATTCGCGTAGCGACCAGGCGGTGCCGTTTGCACAGGGGGCCGAGCTGGCTGCGGGGATTGCGAGCGCTCAGTTCGTTCCGCTGGAGAGCCGCAACCATATCCTGCTGGAAAGTGAGCCAGCGTGGCGGACCTTCGCGGACAAGAGCCGCGAATTCCTGGAGGAAGGCGAGGAGCGGGCTCCATACCAGGTGAAGCCGCCGAAGCCGGCGGAGCCGGTGGATCGAAAGGGCAAGACCAAGGGGCCAGACGGTGCGCGTATCGCTTATGCGGTCGCGGGCGAAGGCTTTCCGCTGGTCAAGGCACCGAACTGGATGACGCACCTCGACCATGATTGGACGAGCCCGGTCTATGGCCACTGGCTGCGCGAGGCGGTGCGGACGCACAAGGTTATCCGTGGGGACATGCGCGGGTTCGGGCTGTCGGAATGGGGGCCGCCGCAGTTCGACTTCGAAGCGATGGTCGGGGACCTGGCGGCGGTAATCGATGCGGAGAATGTTGATCGCTGCGACCTGCTCGGCATCTCGCACGGCGGGGCAATCGCCATGGCTTATGCGGCGCGCAATCCTGGGCGGGTGCGCAAGCTGGTGCTGGTCAACAGCTTCGCGGCGGGGTGGCGGGTCCGGGCTGACCCTGAGGAAATCGCGTGGCGAGAGTCATTGCTCGAGATGAACCGGCGCCAGCAGAGCTTCAGGCGGAGCCTGCTCGGCGAGATGTTCATCACGCTCTATTTCCCGTCCGCCAGCAACGAGCTGATCGATTGGCACAACGAGCTGTTCTCGACGCTCGGGCCGGTGCCGAGCATGAACAAGATGATCGAGGTCGCCGCATGGCTCAACGTTCGCGATGAGCTGGCGAACATCAAGGCGCCGACGCTCGTCTGTCACGGACGCGATGACGGCAACGCGCCGCTCGCGGTCGGGCGTGAGGTCGCGGAGGGCATCAAGGGCGCGCGCTTCGTCGAGCTCGATAGCGCCAACCATGTCTTGCTGGGCAACGAGCCAGCGTGGCCCGTCTTCACCCGCGAAATGCGGGCGTTTTTGCGGTTCGACTGAGTAGCTTTCGTCATCCCCGCGCACGCGGGGACCCAGCCAAGCCAAATAAGACTGGGTTCCCGCTTTCGCGGGAATGACGATTTATCTTACGCGGGGCCCACCAAAAGGCAGCGGCGGGGGCGGGCGGCGATCCCGGCGAGGGAGCTGCGCCTGGTAGGCGACGCCGCAATGCTGGACGCAGTACGGGAAGCCGGGGTTGGCCTGCTCGCCGCAAAAGTGGAAATCGGGCTCGCCGGGGTGACCGATCGGCCATTTGCAGATGCGGTCGTTGAGATCGAGCAGGCTGGTCTTGTCGGCGACCTCGGGGCTCGGCTTGGCCGGCACGAGGCGACGCGGCGGAGCGGGCGGGATTGGCGCCTGCTGCTCGCCCGGGCCCTGGCGAATGAACCCACCCGGACCGATCGAACGATACTGAAGTTCCTGGGGCGTGAGCTGGCGCGGAGGGCGTGCGTCGATCGGGCTTGGCGAGGTGACCGAGCGAGCAATCGGCTCATCGGCTTCTGGCTCGGGCGCCGGAGCGGGCTTGGCCGCGGGCGCTTCAGTGGCCGGGGCGGACGCTGCGGGTTTTTTTGCAACTTCTTCGCCGGGCTTCACCGGTGAGGGGCGCTGTTCGAGGCCGAGGCGGTGGGCCTTGCCGATCACGGCATTGCGGCTGACTCCGCCGAGTTCGTCGGCGATCTGGCTGGCGGTCGAGCCGTCGTGCCACATCTTCTTCAGGCGCTCGATGCGCTCTTCCGTCCAGGACATCTGTATTCTTTGCTCCAAACTTGTGCGGCTGGCTACCAGCCGATAGGCGCCTCAACCTGTGAACGACCAATCCAGCAACTGGGTACGCAATGCGCCGGGAGACCCGGTGCTGAAAGGCGTCAATTGGGGAGGCCTCAAGACCCTCTATATCAAGGAGGTACGCCGGTTCTTCAAGGTCCAGATGCAGACCGTCTGGGCGCCGGCGATCACGCAGCTGCTGTATTTGGTGATTTTCACCGTTGCGCTGGGCCGCGGCGGGCGGATGGTGCTTGGCGTTCCTTTCGCGGATTTCGTCGCGCCCGGCCTGATCGTCATGGCGATGATGCAGAACGCGTTCGCCAATGCGAGCTTCTCGCTGCTTGTGGGCAAGATCCAGGGGAACATTGTCGATTACCTGATGCCGCCGCTGTCCACCGGCGAGCTAATTGCTGGGCTGGTCGGCGCCGCAGTGACGCGTGCGTTCCTGGTGGGCGGGGCCTTGTGGCTAGTGATGCTGGTCTGGCCAGGCGTCCACGTGACCATCCGTCATCCCGAGATGGTGCTCTATTTCGGGCTGATGGGAGCGCTATTGCTGTCGTTCCTTGGCCTGCTGACGTCGGTCTGGGCGGAGAAGTTCGATCATGCCGCGGCGGTCACCAACTTTGTGGTAATGCCGCTGTCGCTGCTGTCGGGCACCTTCTATTCGGTCCACCAGCTCGCCCCGGCGTTCCAGGCGGTGAGCCATGCCAATCCGTTCTTCTACGTGATCTCGGGTTTCCGGGCCGGCTTCCTCGGAGTCAGCGACTCGCCGTTGCTCGTGGGCTCCATCGGGCTGCTTGCGCTCAATATTGCGCTGTGGGCGGTCTGTTATTCGCTGCTGAAAAGCGGCTGGAAGATCAAGAACTGACGATGGTCGCGCTGTGGCTCCTAGTAGCTGCCGGCGCCGACCTGATGATTGCCGACTTCAACTCGGGCGCAAAGCCAAACAATCTTGGCGGCGACTTCGGCGCATGGATCAAAGACCCGAGCGACCCGATGCAGGGCGCGATCGAGTCATTCGATGCCAAGGACCGCTACGGCAACAAAGGCTATGCGCTCCGCCTGATCTACAGCGTTGCATCGAAGAACCCGGCTTTCGGCGGGCTGTGGTTCCGACTGCAGAGTGTTGAGGCCAGCAAATATCACGCGCTCGCGCTTCGTGTCCGTGGCGACAAGGCGCTGGGCTACACTCAGGTATTCAAGGTCGAGCTGAAGGACGCAGTCGGCCAGTCAAGCTCCTATTACGTGCGAAGTGTCACCGACCAGTGGCAGGACGTCGTCATCCCGCTCGCCAGCTTCCAGGGATTAGCGAACTTGAAGAAACTCAACGAATTTGTGGTCGTGATCGAAGATTCGACAGCCACTGCGAAGCAAGGGGTGCTTTATCTCGACGACCTGCGTTTCACACGAGCCGGGCCGTAGATCGTTAAGCTAGTTGAACGAGCGATAACAGGCGCATTCAGGCCACCATCAAGCGAATCGGAGCAGAAGGACTTCATCAACGTTAGTGCTCGAAAGGAGAGCCGATATGCGTAAAGTCCTCATTGCTCTAGCAACCGCCGGTGCGGCCCTGGCCGTCGCTTCGCCCGCCAGCGCCCAATATTATGGCGGCTACAATAATGGGTATGCCTACAACAACGGCTACAACAATCGTGGCCAGATGCAGAACGAGCTGCAGCAGATCCGTTACCAGGCCGACCAGCTTGCCCGCCAGGGCCGGCTGACCCGTTCGGAATCGCGCGATCTCTACCGCGATCTCGCGTCGGCTGAGCGGTCGCTCTATCGCGGCGGCAACCCGTGGCAGCTGAACCAGAAGATTCAGCAAATCCGCTACGAGCTCCGTCGCTACTCGGATTACGACCGTGGCCGGTACGGCTACAACAATTACGGCAACGGTTATTACGACCGTGACCGTGATGGCCGCGACGACCGTTACGAAGACGATCACGGCTACCGCCGCGACCGCTAAGGTTCGGCAAGCCTGATCAAGGGAAGGGCGCTCGGGAGACCGGGCGCCCTTTTCGATTCGGCCTTGCTTTGCCCTTTTCAGGCTCTCTGGCTATAGGCGCGGCAGGCCGTCGGGGGACGGCTCCGCACATTCATATCCGAAGAGGAATTCATGGCCATCACGCCGCTTATGCCCGTCTATCCGCGCTCCCCGGTCCGCCCGGTCCGCGGCGAGGGAGTCTATCTCTACGGCGAGAATGGCGAGAAGTACCTGGACTTCGCGGCGGGCATCGCGGTCAATTTGCTGGGGCATGGCCACCCGCATTTGACCAAGGCAATCCAGGAGCAGGCGGCGACGCTTATGCATGTCTCCAACCTCTACGGCTCTCCGCAGGGCGAGGCGTTCGCAAAGCGGCTGTGCGAGAGCACATTCGCGGACACGGTGTTCTTCACCAATTCGGGGGTCGAGGCGGTGGAGTGCTCGATCAAGACGGCGCGGCGCTATCACTACGCCAAGGGCAACCCGCACAAGCACGATCTCATTACCTTCTCCAACGCTTTCCACGGGCGGACGATGGCGACGATCAGCGCCACCGATCAGGCCAAGATGATCGACGGCTTTGCGCCGCTGCTTCCGGGCTTCAAGGTTGTCGAGTTCAACAATCTCGAGGCGGCTTTGGCGGCGGTCGATGAAAATACCGCTGGCTTCCTGCTCGAGCCGATCCAGGGCGAGGGCGGCATTCGCCCTGCAAGCCACGCGTTCCTGGCGGGGCTTCGCGCGGCCTGCGACGAGAATGACATGCTGCTGGTGTTTGACGAGGTTCAGTGCGGCGTTGCCCGTACCGGCCAGCTTTATGCCTACCAGCATTACGGCGTGACGCCGGACATCATGGCTTCAGCCAAGGGCATCGGCGGCGGCTTCCCGATGGGTGCCTGCCTCGCGACCGAGAAGGCCGCGGCAGGCATGGTCATCGGCACCCACGGATCGACCTATGGCGGCAACCCGCTGGCGATGGCGGCGGGGCAGGCGGTGTTCGACATCGTCGCCAATGACGAGTTCCTGGCGCAGGTCACGCAGAAGGGCGAGCGGCTGCGGTCGGCGCTCGAGCAGATGATCCCGAACCATGACGACATCTTCGACAGCGTCCGCGGGGTCGGCCTGATGCTTGGCATCAAGATGAAAACCGACAGCCGGGCGTTCGTGACCTATCTCCGCACCCGCGGGATCCTGACGGTTGCAGCGGGCGACAATGTCGTCCGCGTCCTGCCGCCGCTGACCATCGAGGAAGAGCATATCCGCGAGTTCGTTGACGGCCTGTCGACGGCTGCCGCGGATTACGACGTTCCAGCGGCAGCCTGACCTTCGGGCAGGTCCGCCGCGCGCAGGAGAAAACGCGCGGCGGATCCCTAACTACTTCGGAAGTACGACGGTATCGATCACGTGGACGATGCCGTTGGATTGCATGATGTCCGTCTGCGTCACGGTTGAAGTCCCACCATTCTCGTCGGTGAGCACGACGCTGCCGCCCTGAAGCGATGCGGTCAGCTTACCACCCTCGACAGTGGTCAGAGTCGTGCTTCCGCCGCCCGCCTGAATCGCCGCCAGGATTGCACTCGCTGGGTAACGGCCTGCGACGACGTGATAGGTGAGGATCTTGGCGAGCTGCGCTCGGTTCTCCGGCTTCAGCAACGTCTCGACTGTCCCGGAGGGCAGTTTCGAAAAGGCGTCATTGGTCGGTGCGAACACCGTGAAGGGGCCTTTGCTAGCCAGCGTGCCGGTCAACCGGGCCGCCTTGATCGCGGCCTCAAGCGTTGAAAAATAGGGTGTTGCGGAGACGACTGCGACGATGTTTCCGTTCGGGGAAGCCACCGCCGGCGCCGTCGAAATAAGGGCCGCAATGGCGGCCATGATCAGCTGAATCCTACGCATGGGGGTCCTTTCGTAGAGGGGGACCAAGCCCATAGGAGCGCTTAAGAACCTGCGACATACGGCAATTGGGCCAGCCGCTTCGCCCAGTTCCAGGTCGGCGAATTAGGCCTTGCTGCTGTATTCGGCGACGCCCTCGGCCAGATAGCGATTATTGGCTTCGCGCTGCTTCGCTGCGACTTCGTCGTACAGGAACGGCAGGAAGGCATAACGTTTGCCGCGTGTAACCGGCGTTGCTTCGTGGAGTATTGAGCAGGAAAAGACGATAGCGCCGCCGGTCGGAGCGCGATACGTGCGCTGGCCGTATTCGGGGAAGCGCAGGTCGCCGCCGTCGTAGTCGCCGGCGTTGAGGTTGATGGTCACGGCAAAGCGGCGGTGCGCGGTGCCGCTAGTCGTATTGTCGCGGTGCGGACGGAAATGGCCGGCTTCTGCTTCGTAACAGGCGACGATGTAGCGTTCCATTCGCGTCGCGCGAAACTGGAAGGCGCGCTGTACCGGCAAGATCAGGTGACGATTGACGAGGCCCGCGATGACGTCGCGAAGGCCCGTCTCCTGGATTTCCCAGTCACGGCGCATCTTGTGGTTGCTGTCGACGACGAGGACGGTCTTGCTGTCCACTTCTCGCATGAAGCCCGACTGCTCCCCGCCATTACTTTCGTATCCGTCGATCAGCCGCCTGCAGAGTTCCGGCGGAAAGACGTTCGGGACGACCAGCACCGGCGCGCAGCTGTCGAGAGAGCGGTCATCGATTGCCGTCCGGAGTGCCGCGATTGCCTGCCGGGCGTCTGAGATGGGATAGGTAGCCAGCACCCTCAACGTCGGATCAAGCAAGACCCACTGCTGATTGTTCGTCGCGCCGTAGAGGGTGCTGACCTTGCGCTCGGGGTCGAGGAAGAACCGGATGCCCGGCAATTGCTGCCCGACGCGGCCTTGCTCCGCGTCGGCAATGTCGCACGTCACGCCGAAGAAGCTTGCATCGAGATCGTCGAAAAGGGCGCGGTTCTTCGCCACGCACGCCAACGCCTGCTGGACGTCTGGGTTCGAAGCACTGCCGAAGAACAGCATGAGGACATGACGCCCGCCGACCGTATCGAACGCATAATCCGGACGGCCGCCAATGACCGGCGCGCGGAACCAGGGCGCGGAATCGCCGCGCTCCAATTCCTTCGGTCCCCGGCCCTGACTTGTTTCCCCCATCACGCAAGTCATTGCAGCCGCCGCAAATTGCCGCAAGCGGTCGTCGGTTGAGAACCACGACGAGCATTCCTATCTTCAAGCCATGCCCACAATTGAGCTCACCACCGACGTCGCCCTCGGCGTCACCATTCCCTCGCGCGATGCCCGAGGCCGCGTGGCGCGGCTCGGGCCGGTCATCGACGCGGTGCTGGCCAATCATGGCTATCCGCCGCTGATCGAGAGGCTGCTTGCCGAAGCACTGACCATCACTGCACTGCTCGGCTCGCTCCTCAAGGAGAAAGACGGACAGCTGACCATGCAGGCGCAGACCCAGGGCGGCATCGTCGACCTGATGGTGTGCGATTACCTCAGTGGGAATCTGCGCGGCTATGTCCGTTTCGATCGCGAGCGGCTTGCCGATGCCTCGCGTAGTCCGGCGCTGAAGGAGCTGTTCGGGGACGGCTATCTCGCTATCACCTTCGACCAGCCGCAGGCCAAGGAGCGCTATCAGGGCATTGTCCCGCTGGAGGGCAAGGACCTCGCCGAAGCAGCGCAAAGCTATTTCGCCCAGTCGGAGCAGATTCCGAGCATGGTCCGGCTCGCCGCCGAAAAACGCGATGGACATTGGACCGCGGGCGGTCTGCTGTTCCAGCATTTGCCTGAAGGCGAGGAGGGCCGCGAGCGGCTTCATACGCGCCTGGACCACCCTGATTGGCCCCACGTTGCGATCCTGGCGGGATCGGTGAAGGCCGAGGAACTTATGGACTCGAGCCTGCCGCTCGACGGCCTCGTGTGGCGGCTGTTTCACGAGGAGGACGAGGTGCGGACACTGGCCGCCATACCATTGGCCAAGGGCTGCCGTTGCGATCCCGACTATGTGCGTTCGGTGATCCGCCGCTTCCCGGCGGAGGAACGCGCAGAGATGGTCGGAGACGACGGTATGATCAAAGTCGATTGCGCATTCTGTTCGACATGCTTCCCGATCGATCCGCGAGAAGTCGCGTAGCCGACGGTTGAGTATGCAACCGTTAATGCGTTCGTGCTAAACAGCCGTCCGGTGAAGGTAGTGAGACTGCTTGCGGCCGCGGCGGGCGCCGTCGGCGTTGTACTGGTGTTGGGCGCTGCCCAACGCCCAGTAGCGCTTGCGCCGACCAGCGGCGGCCTGTGGGAGGTCAGCGGAGCACCGGGTGCGAAGGGCCCGGCCCGGCTATGCCTCGCCGATCCTGCATTCCTTGCGCAGTTCGAGCATCGCGGCCGCCAATGCACGCGAGTCGTCGTCAGCGACTCCGCTCCGACGACGGTCATTCGCTATACGTGCGTTGCGGGCGGCTTTGGCCAGAGCAAGATGACGCTGATTACGCCACGATCGATCCGAATCGAGACGCAGGGCATCTCCGACGACCTGCCGTTCAACTATGTGGTCCAGGCGCGGCGGGTCGGCGATTGCCCGGCGCTCGCCGGGCGGCCTCATTAAGGCCTCGTTTAACCACCGTCAGCTAAATGGATGATGTGCCGGATTCGGCACGCTTTCCTCCCAATCGGGCCGATGGCCCGATACCTGGGCCGCTCTTCCTCGGACGGGCGGCCCTTCTTTTGTTTTAAGCGAGGTTATAAGGGCCCGCCGTGCTTTACCTCGCAATCAAGGCGGCCATTTCCGGCCTTATCGTCGCGGCCGTGTCCGAGATCGCCCGGCGCTATCCGGGTTGGGGTGGGCTGGTGGCGTCTTTGCCGCTGACCTCGCTGCTCGCGATAGTGTGGCTCTATCGCGACGCTCATGACCCGGAGCGGGTTGCCGAGCTGTCGATGAGCACCTTCTGGTTCTTCCTGCCGTCCGTTCCATTGTTTGTCGTCTTGCCGCTGCTGATCCGGTCAGGCGTGCCCTTCTGGGCAAGCATGACAATTGTCGTGGTGGCCACCTTGGTGCTCTATGCCGGCTGGTTCTGGGCGGCGCCGAGGCTCGGGATCAAGCTTTGAAGACGGCTGTCGTCTTGCTGTCCGGCGGGCTCGACTCGATGGTCTGCGCCGCACTCGCGCGCGAGGCCGGTTATTCGGTCGTCGCGCTGACGATCGACTACAACCAACGTCATCGGGTGGAGCTTGAGGCAGCGAAGGCAATCGCCGTGCAACTGGCCGATCGGCATGTCGTCCTCCCGCTGGATCTTCGAGCGTTCGGCGGGTCGGCGTTGACGAGCGATATTGCGGTGCCGAAGGACGGGTTGGGCGAGGGCATCCCCGTCACCTACGTCCCGGCGCGCAACACGATTTTTCTCAGCCTGGCGCTCGGCCTTGCCGAAGCGAGCCGCGCATCCGACATCTTCATCGGCGTGAACGCGCTCGATTACTCTGGCTACCCCGACTGCCGGCCGGCGTTCGTCGCGGAGTTCGAGCGGCTTGCGAACCTTGCGACGAAGGCTGGCGTCGAAGGTGAGCGCATCTCCATCCGCACTCCCTTGCTCGACATGTCCAAGGCCGACATCGCTCGCGAGGCGCAGCGGCTCGGGCTCGACGCTGGCCTGAGCCATAGCTGCTACGATCCGTCCCCCGAGGGCAGGGCTTGCGGCGAATGCGACGCGTGCCGCTTGCGGGCGAAGGGCTTCGCGGAAGCGGGAATCGCGGACCCGACGGTTTACGCATGACTTATGCGGTCAAGGAAGCGTTCCTGACCCTGCAAGGCGAGGGGAGGCAGGCGGGCAGCCGCGCGGTGTTCCTGCGCTTCGCCGGGTGCAATCTCTGGTCCGGGCGCGAGCAGGACCGGGCGAGCGCCCAGTGCAATTTCTGCGACACCGACTTCGTCGGGACGGACGGCGAGGGCGGCGGCAAGTTTGCGGATGCCGAGCAACTTGCGGCTCACGTCGAGGGATTGTGGGGCGACGGCAAGGATCGACGGTTGGTGGTGATCACCGGCGGGGAGCCCATGCTGCAGCTCGATGAGGATTTGATCGCGGCGCTGCATGAGCGTGGGTTCCAGGTCGCCGTTGAGACAAACGGCACGCTGCCGGCAGCAGAAGGGCTCGACTGGATCTGCGTCAGCCCGAAAGCGGGAACGACCGTCGTTCAGCGGGCGGGCAACGAACTCAAGCTGGTGTGGCCGCAGGAGGGCATCGATCCGGCCGAGCTGGAGGACTGGGACTTCGAGAATTTCCTGGTCCAGCCGATGGATTGCGCGGACCGCGACACGGCGATGAAGGCCGCGATCGCGCTGGCGATGGAGCGGCCGAAATGGCGCCTGACTTTGCAGGCGCACAAGGTCGTCGGGCTGCCCTAAAGCGCCGTGTTGGTCGCCGCCGAGTTGGCGGTCGTATTCTGAGTCGGAGCCGGCGCGGAAGCAGCGGGCTGTCCGGATGCAGCAGGCTTCGCCCCTGAGCGTTTGGACGGAGTCGAGCCGGACGCGTTTCCGGTGGTGTTTAGCCCCGGAACGTAATTCAGGTCGGTTGCCATATTCGCGTCGCTACCGGTCACCGCATCGATCGCGGTCACGTCGTTCGACGTGATGTTCTCGGCCGTCAGGCTCTCGTCGACATTTGCCGTGTTATCGACCTGGTCGTTGTTGCGGCAGGCGGCGAGGGCAAGCGCTGCACCGCCAATCAGGATCAAGGCACGCATGGTGGGCTCCAAAAAAGAGGCTGCCGGCAATCACCGGCAGCCTCTTCAAAACACCAACGCCCCCGTCAAGCGGAGGCGTTAAAAATTACTGCGCGTTGTTCGCGGCAGCGTTGGCGTTGTTCGCCGCAGCGTCTTTCCAGCACATTGGGATCCTAAGCTTAGAATTCCACGTGGACAAGTTGTCGCG